>Ga0129311_1000259_pt1 | contig 49699 bp, 38 predicted proteins | sample Go1ome_FD_94435 | JGI IMG/M metagenome (GOLD analysis project Ga0129311, IMG submission 94435) | Western lowland gorrila individual fecal microbial communities from Wisconsin, USA - Go1022B metagenome | ecosystem: Host-associated > Mammals > Digestive system > Large intestine > Fecal | place...
AAAGATTATTTTCAACGTTCGGCAAATGCCCGGACATGATGAAAAATGACACTGATTTCAAAGAACTTCTTTTCTACGGCGTTCGCGCCGTGGCGTAATACTATAAAATTAACGAACTATTGGGATAAAAGGTAGATATAAAAACCGATATAGTGTGTATAGAGTAGTGTAATTATTATGAACAAAAAGTATTACGAAGCTCCGCTGATGGAGCTCTTGTCTGTCGAGGTTACCTCTTCTTTCGCGACCTCCGAGTGTGTTTCCACCCCTAAAGGGCTTGATAGACTTGAATCCGTAGAAACGAATTGGGATTAAAATTTACGGATTATGAGAAATCTTTATTTTGTCGGATGTGTTATCGCGGCTGTAGCCTGCTTGGGTGGTTGCACCAAAACGAACGATATTGAACCGGTGTCAAAGGGCGTTGACTTTTTTGCTCACGTCGACAATGTAGACACCAAAACCTCTATTGATGGTCTGCAAGTATTGTGGGCAAAGAAAGACTCGATAGCCATTCAGGTTACTGAAAACCATCTTGACAATGCTTCCAGCCCTAGAGCATACTCGACTACTCTTGGAATATACAAATTGGCCGATGATGCTGCCGGTACGAATGTCGGAAGATTTACATATAGTAGTGGTGGTGAGCAGATTAAAGGAGATGAAGAATTCTTCGCATTCTATCCTGCTTCGTATTGCACAGCCAATAAGAGCAATGGCTATTTCTATGTGGATTTCCCGATGACGCAGTATTACGAAGACAACATCGGCGATAAACTGCCGCTTCCGATGTATGGCATAGGAAGTAACAGAAATGTCGATTTCAAATATGCGGGCGCGGTAATCAAGCTCCGTGTCTGGTCAAAAGAGAAAACCTCCATACATTCTTGTGTAATAAGTGCCGACAATCTGTCCAAGCGCGCTTTTACGTATGTCAAGGATCGAAAATGGCAGAGACTTTGGAATGCGTACAGCGTGAAAAATCTCAATATGAATATGCGAAAGCCTCTGGAAATCAGTAATGTCGAGAGTGATCCTACCGTGATTACCATGATCATTCCGCTTGCGGACACAACGATACTTACGAATCTCAAATTTTCCATCAATTGCGAAAAAGGCGGCTCGGAATTGACGAAGAAAAGCGGCCTGAAAGTGAAACCTGGAACTGTCGTGACATTTCCTGTGAAGGAACTGACAATAGAGCCGGACAGAATGTTTGTGGATGGTCTTGAGGGTGAGATTGATACAGAATGGGTCAAGACGGCTAAAGATTCGGTCAAAGTTACTATGGTTTCAGCATCCAAACTTCATGAAGATGTCTTCAGTGGCATTATGAAAGCGACACGTAGTCTTGAAAACAAGATTGTCTTGGATTTGAGCGGGGCTAATGCTGAAAAAAGCATATTGCAAGGCTTGACTGATAATAAGTATGTCGGTTTCTGCGGAGGAAGCAACCGCGACAAAGGCATCAAAAACATCCGCAAATTCTATCTGCCGGAAGGCATTACCACAATCTTGAACAGGGCATTCTCATATAGCGGCTATACTGAAATCGTGCTGCCGTCGACATTGGCCCAAATTTCCGGAAGCCCTTCAAATGGCTGTGATTCATTGGTTTGGAAAGTAGCTGCTGGAAATAAATCTTTCAAGGCAGATGAAAAAGGAGCGCTGTATGATTATGACATGAAGACATTGATGGTGCTTAACGGCGGAAGCGGCGACAGCTATGCTGTGAAGGATTGTACGACCACGATAAGAGAGTGGGCATTGTACGAGAACTCTATAATTAAGACATTGACCATTCCCGCAAGCGTGACGAAACTTTCTGCGGACTGCATTTCAGGTACGCCTAATCTCACTACGATAATATGCCTGGGTACTGTGCCGGCAGAATTCAAGCCGAATACCGGAAAGAATAAGGTAGGTCCTGCAAATCAAACCAAAACCCTCTATGTTCCAAATGGTTGCGTCGAAATCTACAAGGAAAAGTGGGCGGTTCTCCTGGCTGAAGGAAACTGGGAAGTCAAAGAAGTCAAAGAATTGCAGAACTAACTTCTCCTGAACCGCTTGAAGCCGGAGAAAAGACGCTGCGGCAGCTCCATTGCGAAGACGATTCCGAGAACTATGGCGATGGCTGCCTTGAGGGCATTGAAACCGGTCGTGGAGGAGAGGCTGAACTGGCTTGACACCATGTAATAGGTGAACCAGAAGACGCCGGCTCCGGGCACGAGCGGGAAGATGCCGCAAAGCAGGAATACCGTACTCGGGCACCTGTCCAGGACTGCTGCGATTCGTGAGAAAATGCAGATCAGGGCGGTGGCTAGTATGATGGCGGCAAATGTGGATGCCAGATCTGCGCGTACCATTATGAGGAATGCCGCCCAGCCGAGCGCGCCGATGAGACCGGCTGCCGTGTACTGTTTCCTCGGAGCTCCGAACAGAATCGCGAACGCGAAAGTGCCGATGAATGCCGCCAGCGTCTGCCAGCCGAGACCCGCCGTCTCAGGATTGACGGTCATGCCGCCGAGGTCAATGATGCCGCCGGCAATCCAGCCGTCAAGCATGAATGCAATACTGACGCCTATGGCAATGCAGAAGAAACCAAGCATTGCGTCTGTGAGCCTGGTCAGACCTGCGATATAGTCGGAATTCATGAGGTCGCGGACGCCGTTGACAAACGGAACTCCGGGAATCAGTGGCATGATTGCGCCGATGATGATGTTGCTGAGGCTGTCGCCGAAGCCGATACGGTAAAATGCGATACATAACAATGTGGCCAGCAATGCGTTGCAGATGCCGCCGACAATCTTGGACATGTATCGTTCGCTGAAGAACAGGCAGAATACATAAAGCATCGCACCGATTGCGAAATCTGCCAGGCAGTCCATGAATCCGCCTCCGAACACGGCACAGAATCCCGCAGCGCCGAACGCCGCACCTGCAATCTGCTCCCAAGCGGGCTTGGATTCCGCATCCCGTATCTCCTCCAGCTTTTTCCGGGCCTGTTCCAATGTGTATCTGCCGGCTGCAATGTCGAAACTCAACCGGTTGATGGCCACTACCTTGGAAAGCTGTATGGCACGGATTGGAATGAACTCCACCTTGGCATACCGACCTTGAGTGCTGGTGGTGAAAATACCGTTGCTGAGCACGAAGAAATTACCGGATTCCACGCCGAAATGCGATGCGATCCTCGCCATAGTGTCTTCAACTCTGGAAATCTCCGCGCCGTTCTGCAGCAGAACATGACCGGCCTCAGAGGCCAGCTCCAGCACTTCGTCCGTGTTGTCAATTATCTCCATGCCTTTCTGTTTTTGTGGCAAATATAAGGATTCTTTACTAAAAATAGTATCTTTGTAAGAACCTGAACGTCGGCCTCACTTGGAGGATGGATATTTTCGGTAAACGCTAATACTTTATTGACATGGTAAAGAAACTGATGACTGTTCTTTTGCTGACGACAGCATTGACCTTGAATTTGTCTGCGGAGCCTTTTGCGGAAGGACGTTTGACGGATGCGACATTGCGTCTGGATTATATCTTTTCGGGTGCGTATCACGACTGCGACATTGCGGTAGCCGGTATTCACAAACTGGACGGATGGGCCGGCAGGCGCTTGAATATGAAGGAGTTGGCGGTTCAGGGAGACGGGCAATTGACCATGACCGACGCGGCGACCGGGGATACATTGTACCGGATGTCGTTCTGCACGCTGTTCCAGGAGTGGCTCGGAACGGAGGAGGCGCACCGCACCAGAAAGTCGTTCGAAAATGTGTTTTTGCTCCCTATGCCTGCGGCTCCGGTCAATGTCAATGTCAGGCTGCTGGACAGCCGTAACCGGGTCAGCGCGGAGTTTTCCCATCCTGTGGATCCCGCTGATATATTGATAGATCCGGTGGATGTGTCCGGGAAGCCGGAGTGCCGCTTGCTGCATGGTGACGGCAATTCGCGTGACCGTATAGATGTCGTGATTATGGCTGAAGGTTATGACCGCAATGATACCGGAAAGTTCTACAGCGATGCGGAAACGGCAGTCCGGAATCTGATGTCGCATGAACCTTTCAAGTCGATGCAGGACAGGTTCAACATCATTGCGGCAGCTACCGTTTCGGAGTACAGCGGCGTGAGCGTCCCGCGCGCGGGAATCTGGCGCAATACTGCATTGTCGTCGCACTTCGATACCTTCTATTCCGACAGGTATCTGACGACCGGAAAGCAGTTCCGCATGCACGACCTTTTGGCCGGAATCCCTTATGAATCAATCATTATCCTCGCCAATGCCGATACTTATGGCGGGGGAGGAATCTATAATCTGTATACATTGGCGTCTACCGGGCATCCTTCGTTCGGGCCTGTGGTAGTCCATGAATTCGGTCACAGCTTCGCCGGTCTGGCAGATGAATATGCCTACGACGGTACGGCGCCTGCTGACCAGACCACCGATGTGGAGCCTTGGCAGCAGAACATTACGACCAAGGTGGATTTCGCGTCCAAATGGCAGGATTTATATGAGCAGGGAACTGCCGGACTCGTGGAAGGTGCTGCCTATCAGCCGAAAGGCTATTGGCGCGCATGCGAGGATTGCAGGATGAGGACCAATGCCGCACCGGAGTTTTGCCCTGTCTGCCGCCGCGCCGTGGAGAACATGATCAGATATTTGACGGAGGCTTTATAAATCCGTCTTTTCTGTCTATCTTTGCGGAACAAAACTAAAAATTATGAAAAATTTCACTAAATCTATCCTGCTGGCACTTTGTCTGCCGGCAATGCTCGTTTCGTGCGGAAACGGCGGCAATGCTCCTAAGAATCCGGGAGAAAAGGCTGACACCCTGAGACTTATGACTTACAATGTCGGCGTGTTCGGAAAGTATGTCGAGGACAGCGCACCGATGATCGCGTCAATGATCAAGGAAATGGGTGCCAACACATGCGCGCTCAATGAATTGGACAGCTGCAACACCCGTCACGATGTCTATCAGGCCAAGTACCTGGCAGAGTGTCTTGGAGAAGGCTGGGATTATGCATTCGGCAAGGCTATTTCTTACAGGGGCGGAAGCTACGGCGAAGGTCTCGTGACCAGGGACACCGTAATCAACCGCTACAATATCACGCTTCCGCAGGGAGAAGGTGCCGAGCAGCGTGTGTGCGCGGTCATTGAAACACCTGAATATGTATTCGCATCGGTTCATCTGGACCATGTATCTTCCGTAGCGGCACTTGAACAGGCCCGCATCGTGACCACCACATTGCAGAAGGCTTATTACAAGAGCCACAAGCACGTGTTCCTTTGCGGAGACATGAACGTTACACCTGAATCCGAGGTTATGAAATATTATTTCAAACATTGGACAAACCTCTCAGGAACAGGCGTTTCCTTCCCGTCACGCGACTCCAAGATCTGCATCGACTACATCCTCCTCATGAAGAACAAGGCTAAGGTCAATGTCCTCGATGCCAAGGTCTGCCACAAATTCGAGACCGGCGATCCAGAGATGGCATCCGACCATTTGCCAGTCTACGTGGAACTGGAACTGCTGTAATCCCGCCTTGTAAAACATCTTTACAGGATTGTAAAGTTTTTTTACATTGACGAAATAGAATTTATTGTCGCAATCATTGATTCACAGGCGTTTACGCTGATTGGCACATCTCGTGCATCACTTCGGCATAAACGAGGAATTATGAAATCAATGATTGCGATAATATTTTTGTCGGCTGTACAGCTGAATGCCGGAGCGCAGGTGATGACATTGCGCGACTGCATGGAGTACGCCGTGTCGAATTCCACGCAGGTGAGGATTCAGCAGTCGAAAAACGATGATGCGCGGCTGGACAGGCGCGATGCCATATTGGCTGCGTTCACGCCTTCCGCCGACGGCAATTCCTACGGCTACTACAGGTGGGGACGTTCCATCGACCCGGAGACCAATACCTATGTCACGACCACGTCGCTTAACCAAGGCTTCTCCGTTTCCGCCGGCATCACGCTGTTCAACGGCTTCTCGGCCATCAACAACCTCAAAATCGCGCGCACATCCATGTCGATGGGCCTTTCCCAGGAGCGTCAGGAGCGCGACAAAGTCTGCCTCGCCACGATGGAGGCTTATTTCAATGTCATTTATTATACGAAGCTGACCGAGATTCTGGAGGACAAGGTGAACAATGCCAAATCGGCGGTGCAGTTGGCAGAACGTCAGGAACAGCTCGGTTCCAAAGGTTATGCGGACGTGGTCCAGATGAAGGCAGACCTTGCCGACCGTGAATATGAACTGATGACTGCGAAAAACAGCAGGGACAATGCTCGGATAACCCTCGAAGATGTCATGTATTGGCCTGTGGATGAGGAACTTGTAATAGATACGGATCTGGCGGCGTTACAGCCTGTAAGCAAGCAGGACATTGCTGCGGATGACATCGTCAACACGGCCGCGAAGTCAATGCCGTCCGTCCTTATAGCCCGCAACCAGCGAGACAATGCCTTTTACAGTTTGAGGACAGCCAAGTGGCAATTCCTGCCTACGCTCGGACTCTATGGCGGCTGGTCCACAAGCTATTACACATATCCGGGACAATCCGGCTATACTCCGGTACCTTATGGCCGGCAGTTCAAAAATAATGGTGGAGAATATCTGCAGCTGTCATTGACCATTCCTATATATGACCGCCTTTCCAAGCATACCGCATTGGCGAAAAAGCGCAATGCCTATCAGCGGGCGAGTCTCGAATATGACAAATCATTGCGCGATGTGGAATCGGAAGTCCGCCGTGCGGTGCAGGACAGGGATGGAGCAGAATCGGCATTGCTGCAGGCGGAAAGGCGCGCGGAAGTGTATGACGAGGCGTTCAGGCTGAATGCGCGCAAGTTCGAACAAGGATTGATTTCTTCGATTGAATACAATACGGCTTCGTCCAACTATCTGAAAGCGCAGGCTGAAAAGCTCAATGCGGAGCTTCAATACCAGCTGAAAAGACGTGTAGTCGATTATTATAATGGTGTACCATATCTGGAGCAGTAAAAAATTAGCATTATGGATAAGATCATTGAAAAGAAAAAGGGAATTGCGGCAGCATTCACTAAAAAAGCATTGAAATATTGGGCTGCGGCAGCATTGGCAATATTGCTTGTCGTCCTGATTTTCACGGGGAAGGGTTCGGCATTGAGAGTCGACGGCAGCGCGCTCATCACGGGCGAGGCGCGTCGTGGCGAGTTCAATGACTATATTCGCGTGAGCGGTCAGGTTCAGCCGATGACGACCGTGCAGATCAGCCCGACCGAAGGCGGCAATGTCCAGCGCATCGTCGCCGAGGAGGGGAGTAAGGTCAATGCCGGTGACGTCATTGTCGAACTGTCGAATGAAAACCTTGACATGCAGATACTTAACTCTGAAGCTGAACTCGCCGAGAAGGAGAACATCCTGCGCAATACATTGATTTCCATGGAGCAGCAGAAACTTTCCGTAAGGCAGGACAAGCTCACGCTCCAGATCGAAGTGCGCAGGGCCAAGAGGGCGTATGAGCAGAACAAGGCGCTGTACGAGGAGAAACTCATTGCAAAGGAAGAATATCTGAAAGCGGCTGAAGATTACGAACTTGCGAAGGACAAGCTGGACCTGGTCATTGACAGGGAAAAACAGGACAGCCTTTACCGCAGCACGCAGATTTCGCAGATGCACGAGAGCCTGGAGAACATGCGTGTGAACATGTCCATGATACGCCGCCGTAAGGAGAATCTTTCCGTGAAGGCGCCGATCAGCGGTGAACTCGGTCTGCTGGATGTAGAACTTGGTCAGTCAGTAGCGGCAGGATCGAAAATCGGTCAGATTAATAATCTGGATTCGTATAAAATTGAAGCTCAGATAGATGAGCATTACATTGATAGAATTGTGCCTGGTCTCGAGGCGACTTTTGAGCGTCAGAATGAGAAATATTCGGCGTCCATCCGCAAGGTTTATCCGGAGGTCCGTGACGGCAAGTTCAAGGCGGATTTCCGCTTCGAAGGTCAGCAGCCGGAGAATATCCGTGCGGGACAGACATATTATATGAATGTGCAGCTCGGACAGCCGGCCGAGGCGATCATAATACCACGCGGTTCATTCTATCAGGCAACCGGCGGCAAGTGGGTGTATGTTGTCAATGCCGATGGAACGAAAGCGACGAAACGCAGTGTCCGTATAGGCCGTCAGAACCCTCAGTATTACGAAGTTATAGAAGGTCTGGAGCCGGGCGAGAAGATTATCATATCTTCTTACGACAGCTTCGGCGACAAAGATGAACTGATTATCAAATAGCTATGAACACATATCTGAAATTTCTCTCGAAAAATAAACTCTATGCCGTAATCGAGGCATTGGGACTGTCAGTGGCACTGGGATTCGTCATATTGCTGGCTTCTTATGCCAGGACAGAATTCAGCGTAGGCGCAAGGCAGCCGCTTTCCAAGCAGCTGTATGCTATCGGCATGGGGGAGTGCGTCGGAATGACGTACGGGACTGCGGAGGAGTTCTTCCCGTCAGTGCCCGAGATAACATCCTGGACCAGAGTCGGAGCGTATGGCGATGCCGATGTCATTGTCGATGACGACTATTATGCCGCCGAGGCGGTCTGTGTGGATACGAATTTCCTGCAGCTGTTTGACTACACGCTCTCAGGCTGTGACAAGAACTGCATACTTGCGGGACTGAATGATGTAATCCTTTCCGAAAAGTTCGCGCATAAGGCATTCGGCACCTCTGACCCTGTGGGGCGCACCATTAAAATAGGAAAAAACAAGTTCACGGTAACCGGCGTGATTCAGGATTTCGGGCCTTATGATGAACTGGAGTATTATGACATATTCCTGAGCATCAGGCAACTGGAGGACATGGTCCAGAGAATGGATAATTTCGGTATGGTCAATACTTTCGTGACGCTGCAGGATGGTGCCTCGCCTGACGCTGTGGCTGAAAAGCTACTGGACAAGTATATGGATTATTGGGAGGATTTCTACACACGCGACGGTTCTGGCGGGAATTTCATATGGGGCTCCACGTTGACAAGGCTTGACCAGCTCTATTTCAGCAAGATAGACGTATATAGCCCGTTGCGTCATGGGGACAGGAAGATCGTTGAGGTGCTCCTGGCGGTAGCATTGATACTTCTGATATCAGCCATCTTCAACTACATAAACCTTACTGTGGCGCAGACGGGAAAACGGGCAAAGGAGATGGCGACGAGACGTCTTCTCGGTGAGTCTTCAGGCAGCATTGTCTGCAGATACCTTATGGAATCGTTCTTATTCACATTTGTTTGCATGCTGCTGGGCGTGCTGGTCGCCCTGCTGTTCAAGGGCAGGATAGAGAATCTTCTCAATACAACTATAGTTCTTGTTCCGGATGTGGCTACCATTGCGGTTGGTGTCATTGTACTCGTGCTGGTTTCGGTTCTCTCAGGACTTCTTCCTGCATTGATGGTGTCGAGATTTAAGCCTATAGCTGTCGTTAAGGGCGATTTCAGGTTCCGCAGCAAGATGGTGTTCAGCAAGGTCTTTATTGTCTGCCAGAACATCATAAGCACGGTTCTTATCGCGGTTGCATTGACAATGACTCTTCAGATGCGCCATCTGGTATCTTTGCCGGTAGGGTACAATACAGATTTGCTGTCGGTTTCCTCATGGGCGCTTGGCTATAACAATATGGCTGCCCAGGAGGCTCTGCATCAGAGACTTCAGGCTCTTCCGCAGGTGGAGACGGCGGTTATGGTGGCGCAGCCTCCGTACTCATGTGGAAGCAGTGGCGTACATATCGATGGTGAGGAAATGTCGTGGCTTCAGATCCCTGCTGTTGACAGTACGGGATTCAGGCTGCTTGGGTTCAAAGTGATAGAACAATATTCAGATCCTATTGATGGGACATGCTGGTTTACTGAGGAGGCACAGCGGCGTTATGGGATTACTGCCGAGAACAGGACTGTAGGGACCAATAAATATGGCGAGCCGCAGTATGAGTGCTGCGGTATAATAGCGGATTTCCGCGCGAGGGATCCTCTTTATAAACCAATGCCTGACAGTCATCGGGCTGTGCAGAATCGTACCAATGTGTGTTTCACTCATCTGCTGAAGGTGCGTGGCGACAGGGCGGAGGCGTTGAATGCTGTCCGCAAAGTATGGTGCAATGTGGCGAAGGAGTATATCGGTGTGCCGCGCGAAACGGGCATACATTATTTAGATGACATCCTGACGGATTCATTGACAGGGACTAGGAACACTATGAAACTGGTGATGACTTTCATGGCGCTTGCCATATTGATCTCGGCGCTCGGCCTGTTCGCGATGTCCGTCTATTACACTGAGCAGCAGTCACGTCAGATTGCCCTCCGGAAGATTTTCGGCTCGGGTGTCAGGTCCGCGGCATGGAAACTCTCGAAGTCGTTCATCCTGATGACAGCCGTCGCTGTCGTAATCGCCGTTCCGGCATGTATCTGGTCAATGCGTTATTACCTGGCTGATTTTTATAATGCCATAGCCTTCCCGTGGTGGGTAATCATTGTGGCGGCAGCATTGACCTTCCTCATATCCTTTGTCTCGATTATTTCCCGGACATGGAGTTCCGCTGCGGAAAATCCGGTGGAAGTGCTAAAGCAGGACCAGTAGCGGTTCCCGAAAAACAATGTGGTCATTCTTCTTGAAAACGGGAAAGAATGACTATATTTGTGGATACGTGTGTACTCCCGGTTATGTCTTGCGGCGAGTCGGGGTGGCGCGTGAATCGGAACATATTAAAACTACTTAGATTAATGAAACCAATAGTTACATCTGCCGCTCCTGCGGCTATCGGCCCTTACAGCCAGGCAATTGAAGTCAATGGATTCGTATATGCTTCAGGCCAGCTGCCTATCGACCCTGCTACCGGAGCATTCCCTGAGGGTGGAGTTCAGGAACAGACCAGACAGTCTCTCCTTAACGTGAAAGCAATTCTCGAGGAGGCCGGACTTACACTTGCCAATGTCGTGAAGACTACAGTGTATCTTGCTGATATGGGGGATTTTGCGGCTATGAATGAGATTTATTCACAGTTCTTCAGCCAGCCGTTCCCTGCACGTTCAGCTGTTGCCGTAAAGGCATTGCCTAAGGGTGCCCTCGTAGAAGTAGAGGTTATCGCAGCCCGTGGCTGATATTTCTTGGACTAAGACAAGTTTCGGGCGGCCGGACTGACCGGAGGCCCGAAACTTCGGTTATTGTTAGGCGGCACTATCATCGGCCGCCTGTTTGCGGATAATTGAAGTATGGCAGTGAAATTCACGGAACTGGAGAGCCAGTGCAGACAGATAATAAATGACGTGAAGAACGGGAATTTTGTTCCCGTATATCTTCTCATGGGTACAGAACCATACTATCCGGATCTGGTCTGTGATGAAATTATTAAATATGCCCTGACGGACAGTGAGCGGGATTTCAATCAGACTGTCTTTTATGGACTGGATACAGATGCAGGTACTGTCGCATCGGAGTGCAGGAGTTATCCGATGATGGCTGAGAGGAGGCTTGTCGTGGTCAAGGAGGCCCAGAGCATGAAGACTCTGGAGGACCTGGCCACCTATGCGGCAGACCCTATGGAAAGCACTGTGCTAGTGATACTTATGCATGGCGCGTTAGCTGACAAGAGGAGGTCATTATATAAGAATGTCCAGAAAAAAGGCGTCGTTCTCGTATCTGATGCCTTGAGGGACTATGAAATGCCCCAGTGGATAACGTCATTCTATAAGTCACGCGGTCTGGACATCGAACCGGCTGCGGCAGCGCTGCTCGCAGAGTATGCCGGAACTGACATGAGCCGAATCATGTTGGAAACCGAGAAAATGCAGAAAAATCTCCCTGAGGGAACGGTGCGGGTCAATGCTGCCGACATTGAAAAGAACGTCGGTATCAGCAGGCAGTTCAGCATCTTTGAACTGACCAAGGCCTTGTCCTACATGAAAGCTGAAAAGGCATTGAAAATAGCCGCCTATATCGGCAACGGACCGAAATTCATGTTGCTTCTGGCTACAGCTCCTCTTTATACGCATTTTTACAGAATCCTGAAATACGAGGCCGCACTGCTCAAGAATCCGGCCATGTCCAAGGCTGACAGGGCCAAACTTCTTGGTGTCAATCCTTATTTCATGGAGGAGTATGATGTCGCGGCCCGCAATTATCCGATCCGCAGATGCATGAAAGTTATTTCGCTCCTTGAGGAATACGATTTCAAGGGGAAAGGCGGCGGCAGCGGTGAGGCGTCCCAGGGTGACCTGCTGATGGAACTGGTCTCGAAAATCCTGAACTAGTCCACGGAAATCCGTGCATGTCTTTCCAAGTTTTGTGAGGAAAACGTAATGCAATCGGAACCTTATAGTAACTGTTATTCGGCGGATTCTTCTTATATTTACGGGAATAATTATAACGTACTTAATACAATGTCGCTTATTGAATGTAAAGACATCTGCAAGAATTTCGGCGAAAAAGTGGCCTTGGACCACGTGAGCCTTGAAATTCCTAAGGGACAGATTTTTGGACTTCTCGGACCGAACGGCGCCGGAAAGACCACTATGATCAGAATCATCAACAGAATCACCATACCGAATTCCGGTGAAGTCCTTTTCGACGGACGTCCTATAACTCAGCGTGATGTCGAGAAAATCGGCTACCTCCCGGAAGAGAGGGGACTGTACAGGAAGATGGAAGTCGGAGACCAGGCAATGTATCTCGCCCAGCTTAAGGGCATGAGCGAGAAAGATGCCAAGAACGAACTTAAGAAGTGGTTCATCAAATTCGGAATCCAGGACTGGTGGAAAAAGAAGGTTGAGGAGCTTTCCAAGGGAATGGCCCAGAAAGTCCAGTTCATAACCACGATAGTCCACAAACCGTCACTCATGATTCTGGATGAGCCGTTTTCAGGTTTTGACCCTGTCAATGCCGAACTGATAAGGAAGGAAATCCTGGAACTCAAGGAGCAGGGGGCTACCATTATCCTTTCCACCCACAATATGGAATCCGTGGAGGAACTCTGTGATAACATTGCACTTATCAATAAGTCCAAACTCGTGATTACAGGCGGCGTGGAAGATATCCGCCGCAAATACGGAAACAACCACGTCGAACTTATCTATACAGGTGAATCCCAGCTCCGGCCGGAGGAGGGAATGTTCAGCATCCTGTCGGATGTCAATGATGCCGGCCGTCATACCGCCGTGCTTTCTCTTGATCATGAAGGCCTTGGAAATGAAGTGCTTGCAGCAGTCCTCGGACAAAATCTGACTGTCAATTCATATAAGGAACTGCTTCCTCGAATGAACGATATTTTCATCAAACTTGTAACAGAAGGAGCTTAACCATGAACCTGCATATCGTAAATATCATCATTAAACGCGAATATCTTACACGCGTAAAGAAAAAGTCATTTCTGATTACGACTTTCCTTGTTCCGATACTTTTTGCGGTATTGTGCACCCTGCCGTCAATCATAATGGTGATGGCCAAGGAAGAGTCCAAGAAAATAGCAGTCGTGGATGAGTCCGGAATCGTCATGCCTTTCCTGGATGACAATGAGACGGTCACATTCCAGGAGTTTCCTGGGGCTGACCCTGAAGAACTCAAGAAAAATCTGGAAAGTGTCGGAATGGACGCGCTTCTGGTGATTTCACCTCTGGACAGTTTGAACAAGACGGTTTCGGCGTCATCTTATGCCGAGAAGCCTCTCGGAATCGAGATGACAGAGTCGATACAGAGGAAGATCAATGATGCTGTGGAGGACTACCGCATCAAGTCATACGGCATCGCAGGCCTTGACGAAATCATGGAGAGCGTCAAGCCGGACATCAGCCTCGTATCATACAAGATGGATGAAGCCGGCAATGAAACTCTCAATGAGTCAAGCATGTACATGTTCCTGTCAATGATACTCGGCATGGTTATCTACATGTTCATTTCCATGTTCTGCGGAATGGTGATGTCCAGTGTCATTGAAGAAAAATCCAGCCGCGTCGTGGAGGTGCTTGTCTCATCAGTGAAAGCTACCGAGTTGCTTTTCGGCAAGATAATCGGCGTTGCCATGGTAGCATTGACACAGTTCTTCATGTGGATTGCATTGACAATCCTGATTCTTGCGGTGGTCGGCGGTATTTTCGGCACCGGTTTCCTCAGCGATGCTGCCGGTGCGGACCCTACTGCGCAGATTACCCAGATGGCAGGAGGCATGGGCGTTGCAGCAGATACGCTTCCTGTGGATGTGGCTTCAGCGGGACAGCCTTCAGAACTGACGGCGATACTGTCGACATTGGCAGGTATCAATTATGTCCAGCTGATCGTTGTCTTCCTTCTCTTCTTCGTCTTCGGATACCTGTTGTACGCATCTCTCTTTGCCGCAATCGGTTCCGCTGTCGAGAATGAAGCTGACAGCCAGCAGCTTATACTGCCGTTGACAATTCCGCTGATGATAGGTTTCTTCATCGCGATGTTCGCATACAAGTCTCCTGACAGCGGTCTTGTGTTCTGGGGCTCCATGATTCCGTTCACGTCGCCTATGGTCATGCTGACCCGTGTCCTGTTCGGAGTGCCTACATGGCAGATTGTCCTGTCTGTCGTGATACTGATACTTACCTTCTTCTTCTGTGCGTGGGTTTCAGCGAAGATCTATAAGGTGGGTATCCTGATGTTCGGCAAGAAGTCGACATTCAAAGACCTTTGGAAATGGTTAAAAATGAAATAGTTATGAGAGTTAATAAAAGTTGTTTCACCGTTGCCCTGATGCTGGCCGTTTCATTGACGTCAGTAGGGCAGGAGTATTCTTTCGGCTGGAAAAGCGTCGAAATGAACGGAACCAGGACAGGTGTCACATTCGCCAATGCCGACAATGTGAAGGAAGCCATGGGCGAAGTGAAAGGAAGGAAGTATTTCGCTCCGGATGGCAGGGTGTTCAAGAAAGGTTCCACAAGAGCTGCGGCGAAGGTGATGATAGAGGCGCAGGACAAAATGGCTTATGTAAAGCAGGTTATCGCCTATGCGCCGGAGGCCATGATAAAGCATGCTCCCGAGTGTGCTCTTTCTGACTGGTTCATAGATTTGCTGATGGACCAGTGTTCTGAAATCACCGGAAAGAAAGTTGATTTCGGCTTTGCGAACTTCGGAGGAATCCGCGTGGATGTTCCCAAGGGAAATGTGCTTCTGGATGACATCCTGTCAATGTTCCCGTTCCGTAACAAGATGTGTTACCTGGAGTTGAGGGGCAAGGAAATCCGTGAAGTCTGTGAACAGATGGCTTCTACGGGATGGCAGGTAATCGGCGGTGTGCGCTGTGTCGGCTCCAAGTCCGGCAAACTCCTGAGTGTGGAAATCGGCGGGGAACCGCTTGATGACGACAAGGTTTACGGCGTGGTTACCATTGACTTCCTTCTGAACGGAGGCGACGGTTATCATTTGGCCAAGAATGCGGTGAGCCAGACTGTCATTGACAAGTATATCATTGACATTGTCCTTCCTTGTGTGAAGAAACTTACGGCTGAGGGAAAACCTCTGGCATATCAGGCTGACGGAAGAGTCAGAATTGTGGAATAAGAAAACGTGGATGATTATGAGAAAGATAGTAGTATCGGCATTGATGATTATGCTTACCGCGACTGCGGCTTTCGCACAGAAGAACCTTGTTGTGCTTCATCTCAATGATACTCACAGTCATGAGGAGCCTCTCCGTGAGAGGGCAGAGAAAGGTGGACTGGGCGGAGTTGTCGAGCGTGCTGCCTATGTGGATAGTGTCAGGACTGCGGACGGAAAGAAAAATGTCCTTCTTCTCCATGCCGGTGATTTCAGTCAGGGAACCTCATATTTTACATTGCTTAACGGGGATATAGAGATTTCTCTCATCAATGCATTGAAATATGACGTGGTTACGTTGGGAAACCATGAGTTCGACAATGGCATTGAGGAACTTGCAAGGAGACTTTCATCTGTCAAATGCCCTGTCGTCTGCGCCAATTATGACTTCTCGTCATTCGGACTCGGAAAGTATGTGAAGCCTTATGCCATTGTCCGCAAGGCCGGTATGAAGATAGGCGTCGTGGGAATGCTTACTGATATTACCCGCGTGGTTTCCAGGAAGATAGCAGACAGGCTTCCTCATCTTGACGATCTGGAGACTGCCAACAAATGGGCTGCTTATCTGAAGAATGAGCAGAAATGCGATATGGTGATTTTCCTTACCCATCTCGGTTTTGACGAGGGCGGGTTCAGTGACCAGAACCTCGTTGCAGGAACAAGGAATATCGATTTGGTCGTGGGCGGACACTCTCACACTTTCCTTGACAAAATCGAATATCGCAGCAATCTGGACGGAAAGATGATTCCTATCGTTCAGGACGGATGTTGGGGGCTGAATATCGGACAGATTGACATAAACAGAAAATAACCAATAAGTTGTATGGTACAAATTAATAATTTGCAGGAACAGGAGTCGTTGACATCGCTTACGGAACGTCACAAGTCGATTCTGGATATTCTTCAGCTTCAGGGAAGCGTTTCCGTATCCGATCTGGCTGAAAGGCTTGATGTTTCTGAGGTAACTATCCGCAAGGATTTGTCGGCTCTCGAAAAACAGAACAAACTTTACAGGACCCACGGAAGGGCGATTCCGATCAGTCCGTATATCGGTGACCGTCATATCAATGAGAAGGAAAAGCAGTTTGTGTTGGAGAAGAGGGCTATCGGAAAGGCTGCAGCAAAGCTTGTGAATGAGCATGACTCTATCCTGATGGCCTCTGGAACTTCCATTCTGTATGCTGCCAAAGAATTGGTGGACAAGAAGAATATTACAGTCATATCAGCTTCTGTGTCAGCTTCTTCGCTCCTGTCTCAGAATAAGGATATCGATGTCGTGCAGCTTGGAGGCATCGTGCGCGAGAGCTCCGTGTCAGTGGTCGGTTCCTTTGCGGAGGATATGCTGAAATATTTCAATTGCAATCTCCTCCTTATGGGTGCCGACGGCGTGGATATCGAGTTCGGAGTTACGACTACCAATATGATGGAGGCCAATCTGAACCGTATGATGATGAATACGTCACAGCAGACGGTTCTTCTGGTCGACAGCAGCAAGTTCGGCAAGAAGGGCTTCAGCAAGATATGCGATGTGGGTGAAATCGACCATATCATCACTGATGACAAGATCCCCCAGATGTATCTGGAAAGTCTCCAGGACATGGGAATCGAGGTGACAGTGGTTCCTACTTCGAAATAATACCTTATCTGATTTAGTAAGCATGAAAAAATAAGTTGGTAAAGATTTGTGATGGATTTTCGAGGATAGATTCCTTTTCGAAGAAGGAGTGTACTGGACGTACACGGCTGATGAGAAAAGAAATATAGACCGAAAAGACTCACAAAGATTACCAAGTTACTTTTTAAGGATTACTTAGGTCGTCTTTTTGAAGGCTACTAAATATTCAGGCCTCCGTTCCTGATTTGAGGGACGGAGGCCTTGTCTATATGCGGTATGGATTATTCCGGTTTGTAGGAATCCTTGAGTGTGGTGGTCCTGTTGAATACAGGATGTTCCGGTGTGCTGTCCGGATCCTTGAAGAAGTATCCGTCACGCTCGAACTGTACTGCAATTCCGGAGTTGTCTTCCAGAAGTGCCGGCTCGGCGTAACCCTTGCCGATTACGAGTGACTCCGGATTGAGGAAGTCCTTGTAGTCCTTGTCCTCAGGTACCTGGCTCATGTCGGCAAGAGTGAAGAGTCTGTCGTATTTGCGGAGCTCGACCTCTTTTGCATGTTCTGTGGATACCCAGTGGATGGTGCCCTTTACGCTTCTCCACTCTCCGCTGCCCGGACGGGTAGAAGGGTCGAATGTACATTTGAGTTCAGTGACATTGCCTTCAGCATCCTTTATCACCTCGTTGCACTTGATGATATAGGTATATTTGAGTCTGACCTCTCCGTCAGGTTTCAGTCTGAAGAACTTCTTAGGAGCCTCCTCCATGAAGTCGGCACGGCTGATGTAGAGTTCACCGGTGAACGGAACCTTTCTTGTCGCGCCTTCCGGTTCTGCAGGGTTGAGAGGGCAGTCGAACCACTCCACTTTGCCCGGCTCCCAGTTTGTGAGAGTAACCTTGATAGGGTCCTCTACGACCATGTAGCGGTTGGATCTTGCGTTGAGGTCCTGACGCACACACCATTCGAGCAGCTGGATGTCCATGAGCTGGTCACGTTTCGAAACACCGATCTTCTCGCAGAACATCTTCAGGGCTTCTGCCGTGTAGCCTCTTCTTCTTACGCCGCAGAGCGTAGGCATACGGGGGTCGTTCCATCCGCTCACGAGACCTTTCTGGACAAGTTCCAGAAGTTTTCTCTTGCTCATGAGAGTATATGTGAGGTTCAATCTCGCAAATTCGTACTGGTGAGAGGGATAGATATCCAATGTCTTGATGAACCAGTCGTACAGCGGTCTGTGGACATCGAACTCGAGAGTACAGATGGAGTGTGTGATATGCTCGATGGAATCGCACTGTCCATGTGTGAAATCGTACATAGGGTAGATGCACCATTTGTCGCCTGTGCGGTGATGTGATGCATGCTTGATACGGTAGAGAAGCGGGTCGCGGAACATCATGTTAGGACTGGCCATGTCGATTTTTGCTCTGAGCACCTTTTCGCCGTCAGCATATTTGCCCGCCTTCATGTCGCGGAAAATCTGAAGGTTCTCCTCTACGCTTCTGTTTCTGTATGGACTCTCGACACCAGGTTTGTCCACAGTGCCGCGTCCTTTGCTGATTTCCTCCTGAGTCTGGTCATCCACATATGCGAGACCTCTCTTTATGAGTTCTTCAGCCCATTCATAAAGCTGGTCAAAATAGTCGGAAGCATATTTCTCTTTGTCCCACTGGAAGCCGAGCCACTGGATGTCCTCCTTGATGGAATCTACGTATTCTGTGTCTTCCTTTGTGGGGTTCGTGTCATCAAAACGCAAGTTCGTCTTTCCTCCATACTTCTGGGCAAGTCCGAAATTGATGCAGATGCTTTTTGCGTGTCCAAGATGCAGGTAGCCGTTCGGCTCCGGAGGGAAACGCGTGAGTACGCTGTCGACTTTCCCGGATTTCAGGTCTGATTCGATGATTTCTTCGAGGAAATTAAGTTTTTTTGGCTCAACAGCCTCATTCTTCACTTCTTCCATATGTATTGACATTAAAATGTTTTTCTAACAGGTGTGTCTATCTGAATTGACATAATTTGCAAACATAAGAAAAAATCCATGAAAATCCGTAAGAATTTTACTAATTTTGCAGCCCACGGGCGGATGTGCGATAATGGTTTATCCGCGCCGGAGAATGATAAATTTTAAGGTTTAGGATATGATCAAGTCAATGACAGGATACGGCAAAGCTGAGGCTTGCCTGGAATCCGGAAAGATTACAATAGAAATCAGAACTCTCAACGGAAAGACCGCGGATGTGAACATCAAGTCTTCACTCCTTCCTAAGGATAAGGAACTTCTCGTGCGTCAGAAACTTGCGGACAGGCTTCACCGGGGCACCATTGACTTCTTCGTGACTTATGAGGCCAATGCCGTTTCGTCAGCGAAGCATATCAATGCCGATATGGCAGAGTCCTATTTCCGCCAGATTGCGGAACTGGGAGACAGACTCGGTCTCAAGACAGACTCGGCGCTGTATCTGAATTCCATCCTCAGATTCCCTGATGTCATTGACAATACCCGTCAGGATATCATCACGGAGGACAACTGGGCGTCTGTGGAGGCTGCCATTGACGAGGCTATCGGCAATACCTGTGATTACCGCTCCCGTGAGGGCGTCGCCCTCTATAAGGATGTTACCGGCAGAGTCCAGAATATCCTGAATCTGGAGAACGAGGTGGAATCATTTGAGGGTGAGCGTATTGCGGCTGTCAGGGCCAAGCTTGAGAAGGCCATTTCCGACCTTCAGCTCAAGCCGGACCAGAGCCGTTTCGAGGAAGAGATGATTTATTATCTCGAGAAGTTCGATATCAATGAAGAGAAGGTGCGCCTCCGCCAGCATTGCAAATATTTCATGGACACTATTGATGCTGACGAGTATCCTGGAAAGAAACTCGGATTCATTATCCAGGAGATGGGCCGCGAAATCAATACCACAGGCTCGAAGGCAAATCATGCGGGTATCCAGAAAGTCGTTGTCAGAATGAAGGACGAGCTTGAGAAAATCCGTGAGCAGTCGATGAACATCCTGTAATCCTGTTTCTGAAAATGTGGGTTGTCTATGCGTTAGTCTCAGCATCATTGCTGGGACTTTATGATATATTCAAGAAGAAGTCGCTGCAGGGGAACGCAGTCATTCCGGTGCTTCTGATAAATACCGTAATCTGCACTCTGTTCTTCCTGCCTTCCATTGTCGGCTCGTTGACCGGGATGATATCCCCGGACAGCAGCCTGTATATACCTGACGGCGGTTGGCGCGAGCATAAATTGGTGATAATCAAAGCTTTCGTTGTGCTGTCATCGTGGATTTGCGGATATTTCGCCATAAAGAAGCTGCCGCTGACCATCGTGGGTCCTGTCAATGCTACCAGACCCGTCATGACGCTTGTCGGTGCGATGCTGATTTTCGGCGAAAGACTGAACCTGCTCCAGTGGGCCGGAGTCTGTATGGCCATTTTCTCTTTCTGGATGCTCAGCCGGAGCGGAAAGAAGGAAGGTATTGACTTCAAATCAAATGTCTGGGTGCTTCTGCTTGTAGCTGCGGCCGTCCTCGGCGCGTGCAGCGGATTGTACGACAAATATCTCATGGCCTCTTCCGGTGCAGGCCTTGACCGTCTTTTCGTACAGGGCTGGTATAATCTGTATCAGGCTGTGATAATGGGCATCATCATGCTTCTGGTATGGCTTCCGGAGCGTAAACGTGCATTGGCACAGGCAGTTCCGGGAACCGGACCTGATTATGTCCCGTTCGTCTGGAAGTGGACCATCCCGTTCATATCACTGGCATTGACAGCCGCCGACCTGGCCTACCTGTATGCATTGACAATGCCGGGAGCGATGATTTCTGTCGTGTCAATGATAAGACGCAGCAGCGTTCTGGTTTCTTTCGTCTTCGGCGCTGTCGTCTTCCACGAGAAGAATCTCCGCTCCAAGGCGCTTGATCTTGTATTCGTTCTTCTGAGCCTTATTCTGCTCCTTCTCGGAACAGTCTGATTCACATTTATTTGCGTTTCCACCAAGCCTCGATTTCTTCGAGAGTCTTGCCTGTGGTCTCTGGCACCAGTTTCCACATTATAAGCATGTAAGGAATGCACATTACCGCGAACATGAGGAATGTGCCTGCCGGGGTTATGTTCTTGAGCAGCCAAGGTGTCAGCTGTCCGACCAGATAGGTCCCGACCCACAGGGCAAGTCCTGCGATGCTCATTGCGAGTCCTCTGACATTGTTCGGGTACATTTCTGACAATAGTACGAAAACTACCGCGCTGATGGAGATTGCCGTGCAGAAGACATAGAGAAGGAAAAAAGCCAGAAGGAATCCGCTTCCCAGTCCGAGTGCCGTTCCGCAGTAGAAATACATTGATATCATCAGCAGGCATATGATCATTCCGGAGACACCCCAATAGACCAACTGTTTTCTGCCGACTTTGTCAATGATAAACAGAGCAATGACTGTCGTGAGCACATTGACGCCTCCCACCATGACCTGATAGAACAGGGAATCACCGCTGGAGAGTCCCGCGTCTTCGAATATGGACGGACCGTAGTAGAGAACTGCGTTCACGCCCATAAACTGTCCGAGGATTGCTATTGCCGAGCCGATGATGACTGCGGCAAGGATGCCCGGTTCCATAAGGGCTTTCCATTCGGAATTTTTGGCGTCTGTGGCTTCAGCATTTATTGCGCTGCCTGTTTCGTCTATCTGTCTCTGGACATCGGCATTGTCCTTATATATCTTCTGGAGGGTGAGTGCGGCCTGTTTTGTTTTTCCATTGACAATAAGCCATCTCGGGCTCTCCGGTACCATCAGGATCACAAGCAGGAAGAGAAGGTCAGGCATGAGTTCGCAGCCCAGCATGCCCCTCCAGTATTCTGAACCGAAGTATCTTCCGGTCCATGTCGCGCTTTCTGCCGCCTGTCCTTCTGCATATCCGAGAATCATGAAATTGACGAGATAGGCGACGAGGAATCCGATTGTGACCGCGAGCTGGTACATTGATACCAATGTTCCGCGTTTTTCTGCCGGCGCCACCTCTGATATATAAATAGGTGAGACGATGGAGACGATACCGATTCCTATGCCTCCAATTATCCTGTAGATCACGAGTTCGGTAAAGTTTGCGCTTATGGCGCATCCGAATGCCGAGATGCTGAAGAGGATGGCGGAAATTATCATTGTGAGCTTTCGCCCGAGTTTGTCGCTCATCATTCCGGCGCACAGGACTCCCGCAATGGAGCCTATCAATGCGCATCCCACGAACCATCCTTGCTGGATTTCGTCAAGTCCGAACTGTGTGGACACGATTCCTGTCGTTCCGGAGATTACGGCTGTATCATAGCCGAACAGGATGCCTCCGATGGCAGCTACGGCTGAGATGAATAGGATATAGCCCATATTGGCCTTTGAAACTTTCTGAGTCTTCATGTGTATTCGTTGTTTTATGTCCTGTGCGGTTATTCGTATAGGTGTTACTGCATCAGGATTACTAACTGCAAAGATAATATTAAATAATTTAATTTACTTTATTGACTAATTAAAAATAATTATTAACTTTGCTTTTGAAATTAAAATAATGCAGAATTAATCTGCGGATGTGTAATACCTAATTAATATATGAACGGAATAGATTTCTCTCAGATGTCGAAGCAATATATGGATGAGCTTCTGTATAGCGTTCTTCCATTCTGGCTGGACAACTCTCAGGACACCAAGTTCGGAGGTTATTTTTCATGCCTGAATCGGGATGGCAGCGTTTATGACAAGGACAAGTTCGTATGGCTTCAGGGACGTGAGGTATGGATGTTCTCCATGCTTTACAATAAGCTGATGAAGAATGAAGAATGGCTGGCATGTGCCAAGCAGGGAGGGGAGTTTCTGAAGAAGTATGGTCACGATGAAAACATGGATTTCTATTTTTCCCTGACAAGGGAGGGAAAGCCTGTTGTCCAGCCGTATAACATATTTTCCAATACGTTCGCATGTATGGCTTTTGCCCAACTTGCGGAGGCTACGCAAAACGACGAGTATGCCGAACTTGCAAAGAAGATTTTCAACAGGATTCTGGAAAGGCAGGGTAATCCCAAGGGGCCTTGGAACAAGGCTTATCCCGGAACGCGTCCGATGAAGGACTTCGCATTGCCGATGATCGTATGCAACATGGCTCTGGAAATCGAAAATATTCTCGATGACAAAGACCTGTTGAACAAGACTATAGAGCGTTGTGAACATGAGGTGATGGATGTGTTCTATCAGCCTGATCTCGGGGTGATGGTGGAGAATGTGTCTTCCGTGGACAACAGCCTTGTTGATTGTTTCGAGGGCAGAACCGTGAATCCGGGACATGATTTGGAAGCTCTGTGGTTTATGGAAAACCTCGGCGTGAGACTGGGGGACAAGGAGCTGATCAAGAAGTGTGTGGATATTTCCCTCAGCGTAATCGAGTACGGCTGGGATAAGGAATTCGGTGGAATATACTATTATATGGACCGGAAAGGCTATCCTCAGCAGCAGCTGGAATGGGACCAGAAACTCTGGTGGGTTCATATCGAGGCTGCCATTGCCATGATAAAAGGCTATCAGCTGACAGGTAATCAGAAGTGCCTTGACTGGTTCCTGAAACTTCATGACTATCTGTGGACTCATTTCAAGGACAAGGAGTATCCTGAGTGGTTCGGCTATCTGAACCGTAGGGGAGAAGTACTTCTTCCTCTGAAGGGCGGCAAGTGGAAAGGCTGTTTCCATGTTCCAAGGGGACTCTACCAGATAGGAACGATATTGGGCGGTTTGGCCTAGCCGGAGTCAGGACTTCGGGTCCGATGGAAAATGAACATTTTGTTCCACGCAACATTCTTCGTCCGGAATGCATCTTTATACGGAATTTGACAAATCGGAAGAAGATTATGTTTGTAGGGAAAAAATTGTTTGTCAGCATGATTCTCATGCTGTCATTGATGTTTGTGTGCGCTTCTCTCAGGGCTTCTGCTCTGTCGGATGGTCATGAGGCTGAACCTCAGGTAGATACGTTGAATATTCTCGGGTCTGACAGCCGGCATTTTGATAGTGTTGCTGACGGGTCGGACGAGGATGGTTCGCTGGCTTTCCTGAGACGGCGTCACAGAGGCAAGGTGGAAGGGACATTGACCTACAAGAAAGGTTGGATATACACTTCCGACAACCTGCCGCTGAGTGTCGAGGACGCGAAATTCTATTTCTCCCCCAAGCAGGTGAAGATTTATCGCAGAAACGTGAAAGTATTCAATTCCGGAAACTATATTCTGGGTCTGGGGGCCGGAGCCGGTCTTGCCGGCGGAATAGGGTTCGCATGTGCGGCTTCTGATACTGCCGATGAAGATTTTCGCCCAGGTGCTACTCTTGTCTCCACATGTCTGGTTACCGTGGCGGTAATAGCTCCATGTGCAGTAATCGGAGTTCCGATGATGGCGAAGAGCAAGGCCCGTCTGAAACGCCTTGTCAAAGAATATAATACGCGTTATCTGTTTGCGGAATAGTCGTATTTTATGTAAGTTTGCATTATGTTAAAGAAATTGCGGACTTATATAAGAAACTTCAATCTGACGATGAAGATGAAGCTCATATTGAGCCTCAGTTCCATCTCAGTCGTATTGCTTGTATCCAGCTTTATTTCCATCATGGAGTATAGCAGGATGAGCAATTATGTGTCTGAACTGATCGCCGCCAACATAGGAAGTATCAATGCTGCTCAGAAACTCGCTGATGCGGCCAATTCATACAATCTGGGAATACTTGCGGTAATCGGTGACAATTCGACAAAGCATCTGCCGGAGTTGAGGCAGAATGACTTCATCGAGCATTGCGACAGCCTCAAGGCCAAACTGACCTCGCCGGGAATGATTTCCCTGGCTGATTCTGTGGTATATTCGTATTCCGCCTATATGCTTACCACTCTGGAACTTCCGCAGGCTATACTGTCTGATTTCATCAATGCGAGGGAGTGGTATTTCGACCGTCTTCAGCCGAAATACAATCGGCTCCGCTCAGACATAACCATCTTGAATACAGCCATTTACAATGAACTCAGGAAAAACTCCGAGACATTCGAGAGGGGGTTCTACAGGAGTATCATTCCGGGAGCAGTGGCGGTTGCCGTAGGACTGCTCATGGTCCTGCTTCTCATGTTTTTCCTGATGGCCTATTACGTGAATCCGATATACAAGATGTTGGGCGGTCTGAACAATTACCGGTCTTTCGGCAGCAAGTATTCATATACCTTCGACGGGGATGACCAGCTGTCCGAACTGAATGACGGCATTACCGAACTGACAGGTGAGAATATCCAGTTGCGCAAGAGAATCAAGGCGATGAGGGATTCTCTCGAAAAGATGGAACATAGTCAGGAGGCCGGGAAATGAATCTGAAAGTCATATCCAGAAATGTGGGCTTTGCCTTGCTTGCCAGCGCATTCTTCATGTTCCTGTCGATCCTCGTATCCATCGGGAACGGGAATGACAGTGCATTGGCAGCGCTGCTCATCAGTTTCACATTGACTTTCACCGTCGGGATCTTTCCGTTCATATTTGTGCGCAAACCGCTGACAATCAGTTTGAAAGATGGATACATGATTATCTTTCTTTCATGGATGTTGTCGTTCATATTCGGCATGTTGCCGTATGTCCTGTGGGGCGGACCCTTTTCGGTCATCAATGCTCTTTTCGAGACGGTTTCAGGCTATACCACGACTGGGGGAACTATACTGACTGATGTCGAAGTCCTGCCTGACAGTCTGCTGTTCTGGAGGTCTTCTACACACTTCATCGGAGGTCTCGGAGTCGTCGTTTTCCTTCTGCTGATTATCCCGTCCTCCAGCCCGATGAGGCTGCGCCTGACAAATATGGAGGTATCTTCCTTGTCCAGAGAGGGTTACAGGTCCAGAACAAATAAGACCGTGTGGATATTTGCTGCGGTGTATCTGGGACTGGCAGTCGTGTCTTTCCTTTCTTACTGGGCAGCCGGAATGTCAGCTTTTGATGCCATAAATCATGCCTTCAGCGTGATTTCTACCGGGGGTTTCAGTACGAAGAATCTTTCAATAGCCTCTTTTGATTCGAATCTGATAAACATCCTCACGATAATATTCATGTTCTTGAGTTCGGTGCATTTCGGCCTGATATATATGGTATTCGCCACCAGAAGCCTGAGACCTCTGAACAATCCGGTACTCAAGTTCTATGTGCTGACCATTCTGATAGCATCTCTTCTGGTGGCATTGTCACTTAAGATGTCTTCTGCCGGTTTCACTTGGGGCGACTCGTTCATGACAGGTATCTTCCAGGTGGTCAGTTTCATATCGACTACCGGATTTGCCATTTCTGACAACAATACCTGGCCGCTGTTCGCTTGTTTCATTATGGTGCTGGTAAGTATTCCGTGCGGAATGGCCGGATCCACTACGGGAGGTATCAAGTCTGACCGTATGTTTCTGATGTTCAAGACAATAGGTCAGCAGATAAAAAATTCTGTCCATCCGTCTTCGATTAATCAGGTCCATGTAGGAAACCACATAATAGGCAGCAACGAAATATATCCGCATTTCGTGTATTTCGGGCTGTATTTCATAACTATTGCAGCCTCGATTGTACTTACTGTCCTGTCCGGAATGGACATTCAGAATGCATTCGCTTCATCCATCAGCTCACTCAGCAATGTCGGTCCGGCATTGGAGGCGCAGGGTACCCTCGGCAATTACAATGCAGTCCCAGTGATGGCCAAGGTCGTGTTCATCATCGACATGTTCATGGGACGTGTCGAGATATATCCTATATTGGCGGTGGTTATGATGGTCTTTACCGGTAAAAAGAAGTAGGAGATGGGCAGAGACGCGTTTTTGTATTCCAGATTTCGGGAACATTTCAGATATGAGCCTACTGAAGGACAGGACAGTTTCCTGCATCAGATGGCGGAATTCCTGACTGGTGACGACGGGGACATCATGATTCTGAACGGCTATGCGGGTACAGGAAAGACGACAGTCATTTCATCAGTAATCGCAGGCCTCAAGGAATTCGATGTCCCATGCGTGCTTCTCGCACCTACCGGACGCGCGGCGAAGGTATTGTCAATGTATTCAGGCTGTCCTGCCTACACGATTCATAAGCAGATCTACCGTCAGAAATCTGTCGGTGATGACGGCCTCGGCCTGTTCTCTCTTGCCCCCAACAAAGCCAAAGACACCCTCTTTGTCGTGGATGAGGTCTCCCTCATCGGCATTGACGGGGGTACACAGTCCCAGGCGACATTCGGGACAGGAAATCTGCTGGAGGATCTCATCGGCTATGTCCGCAGCGGAATAGGCTGCAGAATGGTCCTGATAGGAGATGCCGCCCAGCTCCCTCCGGTCGGGCATGAATACAGTCCGGCATTGGCACATGAATATATGGATACATTCGGGGGAGTGTCTTGGGCTGAACTTACAGATGTAGTCCGCCAGGGCGAAAAGTCCGGAATTCTTTTCAATGCCACGAATCTCCGGGAGATGATAGCGGAAGACTATGAATCCGGCGGAGTCATGTTCCCGCTGGGAGGCATTGAACTGTCTGTGGACGGATTCACTGACATTGAAAGAATCGGTGGAGGCGAGCTGATAGATGCGCTTACCGATGCGTATGACAAGTATGGCGAGGACGAAACCATTGTACTTTGCCGGTCCAACAAGAGGGCGAACAGGTACAATGCCGGAATCCGCGGGGCTGTCCAATACAAGGAGGAGCGGCTTGTCCGCGGTGACAAGCTGATGGTCGTGAAGAACTGCTACCAGTTCCTGGATGACATCAAGGACATGGACTACATCGCCAACGGTGACATAGTAAAACTAATTTCCATTAACCATTATACTGACAGATACGGACTCCATTTTGCCGATGCCAGGATGTCTTTCCCGGACTACGGCGACCAGGAGATAACCGCGAAAGTGTGCCTTGATACCCTCGACTCGGAGGCAGCATCATTGACCTACGAACAGCAGAATGCATTGTATCTCGGTGTGTCTGAGGACTATGCGCATCTTCCCACCAAGAAGAAACGCTACGATGCGGTTCGGGAGGACCCGTTCTACAACGCTTTGCAGCTGAAGTATGCCAATGCGATAACGTGTCACAAATCTCAGGGAGGGCAGTGGAAATGTGTTTTCATCGACAACCCATTCTGGCAGGATGAGTTCAATGCCGATGACTATAAATGGCTATACACTGCACTAACACGTGCTGTCGATAAAGTTTATCTTATTAATTTCAAAGACGAGTACTTTCTATGAGGAAAAATCTACTTTGCCGTGCCGCCGGAATATGCGCGACGGGTGTGGCAGCGGCGACATTCATGTCAATGTCAGCTGCGGCGCAGGATTTCAACAGGATTCCGTCGAGGTGGAAGTGGCTGGACAATTCCAATGCAGCCTTCTCTTATGACGGTTCATTCACTGATGAAGGAGCCTTTTCTGTCAATGTCGCCAATTACAGAAAGAAGGACGGACTTCATGCCCCGTATAAATATACGGATTTTCCGGTCAAGCCTGAGGGAGCCGTGAACCTGACTTATTCTCCAGACTCCACCATGCTGGCATTTACCCGTGACAATGACCTCTATGTGGTTGACATCAAGACCAACAAGGAAACTCGTCTTACTGACGACGGCTCGGAACTGATTCTGAACGGCTTTGCATCATGGGTATATTATGAGGAGATTTTCGGAAGACCGTCCAGATACAGGGCTTTCTGGTGGTCACCGGATTCCCGCAAGATCGGATTCTACCGTTTCGACAATACGGCAGTTCCGATGTTCCCTATCTATTCTCCGTTCGGACAGGACGGAACCCTTCACCAGACACGTTATCCGAAGGCCGGAGAGAACAACCCTGAGGTGAGAATCGGTATCATTGACCTTGACCGCAAGGCTGCAGATTCTTCTGCGGAGATCGTGTGGGCGGATTTCAATCCGAAGGAGGACCAGTATTTCGGAACTCCGTTCTGGGGCGCTGACAGCAAAGAGTTCTTCATTGCACGTGAGCCTAGAATCCAGAATACCCTGGACCTTTACAGCGTTTCTGCTGCGGACGGCTCCAAGAAGCATATCTACCATGAGGAATACAAGACATGGCTTGACTGGATCAACGGCATGCTCTTTACCGACAAGGGTCTTTACATGGCACGCAGTTTCGAAACAGGCTGGCAGCAAATATACTTCCTGTCCTACGACGGAAAGACATTGAAACGCCTCACTGACGGCCCGAACTGGAGGGTGGAACTTCTCCGCACCGACAAGGACGGCTCAGTCTATTATACCGCCTGCCGCGATGCATCTGTGCGTCAATGCCTTTATAAGGTCAATGCTGCCGGAGAGATCAAGGCTCTGACCGATACTTCCCTCAATGTGAATTCAGTATCGTTTGCTCCTGACGGAAAGCACTTTATCACCGCACTTTCCAATTTCACTACTCCTGTCCAGCTGTGGATGCATGAGACTTCATCGGCTGCCGAGGCATGGAAGGCCAGAAGGATGCTTGCTTCTTCAGACAAGAAGGCAAAACGCTACAATGCGCGTCCTGCGAATACCGCATTCCTTGTCGCTGACATGAAGGGAAATGATTACAATGCTGCAAATTATGCTCTTCCACAGCTCATCTATATCGAAAATGACGGTCTGAAACTTCCTGCATACATCGTATATCCTGAGAATTTCGACCCTGCCAAGAAGTATCCCGTTCATGTGGACATTTATGGCGGTCCGGATTCTCCTCAGGTCCGTGACAGATGGATACATCCGTACAGCAGTAACCAGTGGTGGGCAAAGAACGGCATCATTGAAGTGACCGCTGACTGCAGGGCTGCCGGACATAACGGCCGAGAAGGACTTGACCAGATATATAAGCATCTGAATACCAAAGAGGTAGAGGATTTTGTGGCTTGGGCCAAGTACTTGCAGTCGCTGCCTTATGTACAGGCTGACAAGATTGGCGTGGAAGGTTTCTCTTTCGGAGGAACCATGACCGCAATGCTTCTTTTCACGGCTTCAGACTACTATCATTATGGTATCGCAGGCGGTGGAGTATATGACTGGATTCTCTATGACAGCCATTATACCGAGCGCTTCATGGAGACTCCTCAGACAAACCCTGAAGGATATCGTGATTCTCGCGTAATCAGCTATGCGTCACAGTACAAGCCTACTTTTGACGGGGACGAATCGGTTATGCTCAAGCTTACTCACGGCACCGGTGACGACAATGTCCATTTCCAGAGTACCATGCAGCTTATCAATGAGTTGCAGAAGCACGGAAAGAAGTTCGAATTCATGATTTATCCTGATGGAATGCACGGATACGGCGGTTATCAGGGCAGACATTTCCATGCTGCCAACCACGATTTCTGGCTGCATTACCTGTGCGGGAAATAATCTGCTGTTAAGATGACAAAACACCCGGCACGCGAACCAAACGCGTGCCGGGTGTTTTAAATTTATTCCCGGAGGAGTTATTTTATGAACTGCTCCTTGAGTCTTTCGATCTTGGCATCTGCATCATCGCCTTTGGCTCCGAAGTAGAACTTGATCTTAGGCTCGGTACCTGAAGGACGGACTGACACTACGTCTCCGGCCTCATCGAAGAACTGGAGGACATTTGAAGAAGGAAGTCCGGTCTCCTCGGTCTTGAGATAGTCCACGACTTTCACTACAGGTGAGCCGATAAGCTCCTTAGGAGGATTCTGGCGCATGTCAACCATGATTTTCTGAATCTCCTCTGCACCGGTCTTGCCCTTGCGGACGAGAGATGTCAGGCCTTCTTTCCTGTATCCGTACTCCTTGTATATCTTCTGCATGAGCTGGTAGAGGGTAAGTCCCTGGTCTGCTGCCCAAGCCGCACATTCTGCGACCATTGAGCATGCAATCTGTGCATCCTTGTCACGGACATACTGTCCGACATTGAATCCGTAGCTTTCCTCGCCGCCGCAGATGAACTCTCCGTGTCCCTCGTTGCGTTTTACGACTTCGGCGATGTACTTGAATCCCGTGAGGACATTGTAAATCTTCACTCCGAAGCTCTTTGCGATTTCGGTTATGAGTTCGGTGGTCACGATGGTCTTGACGACATACGTCTCAGGTGTGATCTTGCCGAGTTCCTTCCAGCGTGAAAGGATGTAATAGGTAAGCATTGAACCTGTCTGGTTTCCATTGAACTGGACCATCTTGCCGTCGTTGTCCCTTACGGCAATTCCCATACGGTCTGCGTCCGGGTCTGTAGCCAGAACAATGTCCGCACCCTCCTTGTCCGCTACCTCAAGGGCCATCTTCATTGCAGAAGGCTCCTCCGGGTTAGGTGAGGCTACTGTAGGGAAGTCTCCGTCGCTTACGTCCTGTGCGGGAACATGATAGACATGTCTGAATCCAAGTCTGTGGAGGCACTCAGGAACGAGTCTCACACCGCAGCCGTGAAGCGGGGTATAGACGAATTTGAGTTCAGGGTGACGTTTGCATGCTTCCGGGGTGAGTGTGAGGGAGAGGATGTCGTGGAGGTATTTCTCATCCACATCTTTTCCCATGAGTTCGACCTCGCCGCATTCCTCTTTAGGCTCGAAACGTACTTGTGCCGGGTCTGTAATCTTTGCGACTTCAGCTACGATATCCTTATCTACAGGTGATGTGATCTGTGCTCCGTCTGACCAGAAAACCTTGTATCCGTTATATTCCTTAGGATTGTGTGATGCCGTCACCATGACACCTGCGATGGCTCTTTTCTCTCTGATGGAGTAGCTGAGCTCAGGTGTAGGACGGATATTGTCGAACAGGAAGACGTGCATTCCGTTTGCGGACATGACGTCAGCTGTGATTTTCGCAAAAAGCTTGCTGTTGTTTCGGCTGTCGAATGAGATGCAGACACGTACATCTTCAGGATTGATAGGGTCGCCATAAGCGTCTTTGCAATCGGCTGCATGAGCCTTGATGTAGTTTGCAAGTCCCTGTGTGGCCATGCCGACGGTGTATTTGTTCATACGGTTCGTGCCGACACCCATGATTCCTCGAAGTCCACCGGTACCGAATTCCAGATTGCGGTAAAAAGCATCTTCAAATCCGGCAGGGTCGCTGTTTCTGAGTTCAATGACTTTGCCCTTGGTCTCCGGATCGAAATCTCCGTCAAGCCAACTCTGGGCAACTTCTCTAAAATCTTTTGCCATAATTATATGATTTAGTATGTATATCCAAACTTTGCAAAAATACAAATCATTCCCCGTATTTGAAAGTTTTTCGGCCGTTTGGCAATGGCGGAATTTAAGAGTAACTTTGTGCCCGGCTGTGTTATGTCAGCCTGTCGGGAATATGACATTGAGAGACTTTATATTGGAACATGCTGACGACGATGTCGCAGGATTGCTGCTTTCACGCGGGAAGTGGCCGGGGATTGACATTGACAAGGCCGCGACAATCATTGAATGCCGGAGGAAAATCCGTACGAAACTGCCTGAGTGGTATGCAGAGCCGGATATCATCTATCCGGACAGGATTTGTGCGGAGCAGTCAAGTTCCTCTGCTACTGCTGAATATAAGGCTTTGGTGGCCAGAGATATATGTTCTGGAAAGCCGTCTTTCAGGATGGCTGACCTTACAGGTGGTCTTGGGGCTGACAGCCTGGCCTTTTCCAGAGTTGCCTCTGCAGTGATGTATAATGAGATGAATCCTGACAGGGCTGAGGCGGCAGTGCATAACTTCGGGGTACTCGGCTCCCATAATATAGAAGTGTCCTGTTTTTGCGTGGAGCCTGAGTCGGCCCGGCCGGCTCCGTTTTGGGACAGGCTGCGCGCATTCAGGCCTGACCTCATATATATGGATCCTGCAAGGCGCTCATCCACAGGCAGCAAGGTGTTCCTGCTGGAAGACTGCAGCCCCGACATCCTGACATTGACAAAAGAACTTTTCGCGGTCGCCCCGTCCTTGCTGGTCAAACTTTCTCCGATGGCGGACATTTCAATGCTGGTACGCCGTCTGCTTGCTGCGGGCGCTGCCACGAGGGCCGTCCATGTCGTTTCTGCGGCGGGGGAGTGCAAGGAATTGCTGCTCCATCTCGTGCCTGCCGGCCCGTCGGAAGATGTCTCTTACGCGCTGATTGTCAATGAAAACGGTCATGTCAAGAAGTTTGATTCCTCGTCTGAGGAGAATTCGGTGCCGGAGTTTTTCAATGATGAAGAGGGGTTGAGGTCAATGTCAATGTTGTTCGAGCCGGGCAAGGCATTGGCCAAGGCAGGTCTTTTCAATGCCGTGTGCTCGTCTCTGGGTGCCGGCCTGGTCAAGGCTGCCCTTTCCACTCATTTGTATTTCTCGCCGGATGCCCCGGAAGGGGATTCTGACATGCAGTTCTTCGGCAAGGTGTTCGATATTGTGGAGGTCGTTCCTCTTAACAAACAGTCAATCAAGGCTTTCGGTGCGAAATATCCTAAGGCGGAAGTGTCTGCCCGCAATATCTCCATGACCAGCGACGGACTCAGGAAAAAACTGAAGGTCCAGTCGGGCGGGAATGTGCATATCTTCGGAATCGGCATTGACTTTGGTGACAGGAATTCTTCGAATTGGCTTGTGGCCGCGGTCCGCCGTCAGACTGTCTGAAAACACCGTTCTGCCTGGCTGTAAGGAATACAGTAACAAAAATGTAATATCCACGAAACATCCATATAATATTATCATGCGAAATTTGCATTGATAAAATGTAGTATTTATATGGGATCAGTTTATCTGGCTTTTGTTGTATTTCTGTTTGTCCTGGCAGTCTTTGACCTTATGGTAGGCGTCAGCAACGATGCGGTGAATTTCCTTCAGTCTGCAATCGGAGCAAAGGTCGCTACCTTCAGGACAATTCTTACGGTGGCCGCCGTGGGTATTTTCTTCGGTGCGACTATGAGCAACGGAATGATGGATGTCGCGAGGAATGGTGTCTTCCATCCTTCGATGTTCTCTTTCCAGGACGTGATGTTCATCTATCTGGCCGTGATGGCCTCTGACATTGTCCTGCTCGACATTTTCAATACGCTGGGACTTCCTACGTCCACGACAGTTTCCATGGTGTTCGAACTCCTCGGAGGTACTGTCGCAATAGCATTGATAAAAACTTTCGGCGACTCTGCCATCAATGCGGGTGAACTCATGAACACCAGCAAGGCATTGACAATGATTATGGCGATATTTGTCTCTGTGGCAATCGCTTTCGCAGTCGGTACCTTCGTCCAGTATATCTCCAGACTGATTTTTACCTTTACATATAACAACAAGGCATTAAAATGGAAAATCGGCATTTTCGGCGGCATCGCCTTTACTGCGATTGTCTATTTCATGCTCATCAAAGGTGTCGGCAACTTCTCGTTCATGACGGCTGATGCGAAGGCTTGGATGAATACCCACCAGTGGACCATCTGCGGAATCTGTTTCGTAACGTTCGCCATTGTTTCCCAGATTCTGTACTTCCTGAAAATCAGCGTTTTCAAGGTCCTGGTCCTTGCGGGTACTTTCGCCCTTGCCATGGCATTTGCCGGCAATGACCTTGTGAACTTCATCGGAGTGCCTCTGGCCGGTTTCTCTTCCTATACTGATTTTATGGCCAATGGAAACGGTGACTATGCCGGCTTCATGATGGATTCTCTCAACGGCCCGGCCAAGACTCCTGTCCTGTTCCTGGTTGCTGCTGGAACGGTGATGGTCATCTCGCTTGCGACTTCCAAGAAGGCTTTCAATGTCGTAAAGACTTCAGTTGACCTGGCTCGTCAGGATGCCGGAGATGAGATGTTCGGCTCTTCCAAGATGGCCAGAATCCTGGTCCGCTTCAGTACCAACACCGCTGCCGGAATTTCCGAACTCGTGCCTGACAGAGTGAAGAGATGGGTCAATGCCAGATTCAACAATGAGAATGTCGTCTTGCCTCGCGGGGCAGCCTTCGATGAAATCAGGGCTACTGTCAATCTCGTGGTTTCCAGCCTCCTCATAGCCCTCGGTACATCATTGACGCTTCCTCTTTCTACCACTTATGTCACTTTCATGGTGGCTATGGGTACGTCTCTTGCGGACAGGGCATGGGGACGCGAAAGTGCGGTGTTCCGTATTACCGGTGTCATTTCAGTTATCGGCGGATGGTTCATTACTGCCGGAGCTGCGTTCATCCTCTGTTTCCTCGTGGCGCTTATAATGACGCTTGGCGGGCTTTGGGCCGCTGCCATAATTGTGGTGCTCGCGATTCTCCTTCTTGTCAGGAGCAACATCAAATACAAGCAGAAGAGGGACGAGGAGAATGGTGATGTCATTTTCAATGAAATGATTACATCTGAGGACAGCGCCGAGACTCTGCGCCTGTTGTCTGCCCACATAGCCAGAAGCAATGCGCAGTTCCTTGAGTTTGTGAATGATACGTATTTCCAGGTGACTGACGGATTCGTGTCCGAGGATTTGGGCAAGCTCCAGAAGGCTGTATCCGGATTGAGGAGGGAGCGTATGGAACTTAAACAGACCAGGCGTAAGGAGATGCTCGGTCTCAGGCGTATCGACCCTGATGTCGCAATCGAAAAGAACACCTGGTTCCATCTCGGAATCAACAGTTGCGAGGATATGCTTTATAGTCTGAGGCGAATCTGTGACCCTTGCGAGGAGCATATTGACAACAGTTTCGTTCCGCTCGACAAGGAGCGTGTCAAGGAGTTCCTTCCATTGCGTGACACGTTGCTTTATCTTCTCAAGCGGATCGGCGGGGTAATCAGTGCCGGTGATTTCACTGATGTCCAGAAACTTAACGAGCAGTGTGATGCCTTCAAGCATTGTCTTTCCCAGACTCGTGACGAGCAGATGGCCCGTATGCAGGCCGGACGTGAGAATATTACCGTGTCATATGTCTATCTGAATATTCTTCAGGAGACCCAGGAGATGGCAAGTTCACTGAAACATATGCTTCGTGCCGCAAGGCATTTTTCCGAGGGGAGGGCCTGATTTTTGCAGTTCGTTCCGCCCGTCAGTAATCCTTTTTGGGTCGGAAACGAAATGAAGTTTGTGCTTTTCGGGATGGTCGGCATTGTCGCCGCTTCCCTTTGGATATGGTTCATATATCTCAGACATTATAAAGGATGGGCGAAATGGCTGCATTGGCTACCGCTCATCCTTCTTGTGCTTTGTGTGGCATTCGGTGGCTCCAGCATGCTTGGCTGGTATCTGATGACGGCTCTCATCACCGCCTTTTTCATCCCCCAAGGCGTTTTTGCCGTGTTCTCTTTCATCGGACGCATAGGTTCCCTTTTCTGGAAACCTTTTTCCAAATGCGGTCTGATATCAGGCATCGCCATATCTTCTGTGGTGACTTGCATGGCGTTATATGGTCTTGTTTTCGGCTGGCGTCATGTGATAGTCAATGAAATAGAGGTCCCGTTTGCGGACTTGCCGTCATCCTTTGACGGCTACCGGATAGCCCAAATCTCTGATTTGCACATCGGTACGTTCGAGTTCTCGCCGGAAACCATCTCTACCATCGTGGAAAAGGTCAATGCCAGTGCCCCTGACGTCATTCTGTTCACAGGTGACATGGTCAATCTTTCTCCTGATGAACTGGAGCCTTTTGTCAATGTACTGTCCCGTCTGAGTGCTCCTGACGGAGTGTTCTCCATCCTTGGCAATCATGATTATCTCGGTTATGCCCATTATGATTCTGCCGGAGAGCAGGAGGCGCAGGAGCATCGTCTGATGGGGATGGAGCGTTCTGCCGGCATGGATTTGCTTCTTAATGAGAACCGTATCATCCGCCATGGCTGCGACAGCATTGCTCTCATCGGTGTCGAGAATGACGGTCGTCCGCCTTTCCCTGAACGTGGTGACCTGACCAAGGCCCAGGCCGGTCTTCCCTCAGGAATTTTCAAGGTCCTCATGAGTCATGACCCTACGCATTGGCGCCGCAAGGTCCTGCCGGACACTGACATTGACCTGACTCTTTCCGGCCATACCCATGCGATGCAGTTCCGTATCGGCAATTTTTCGCCGTCAATGTTTCTTTATCACGAGTGGGGCGGCCTTTATTCTGAGGGGGAGCGCCGTCTTTTTGTGAGCACCGGAACGGGCGGAAATATCGCTTACCGCTGGGGTGCCTGGCCGGAGATTGATGTCTTGGTTCTCCGCCGCAAGTGAGGTTGTCTCCGTTGTCCTGTTGCCGTTTCTGAAAAAAAAGCCCGTTTGGCTGATTTTTTTTCAAAAATGTGTGCCGGAGTGTTTTTTAAATCGATAAAATATCCTATCTTGGCATTGTCCAAGTGACCGTGGTTGGGCGAATTTGGTCAGGTTTACGTCGTTCACCTTCAAGAGTGACTATCGAAACATTAAAACTTTAGATTATGCCAGCTGTTCAAACATTGTTTACCAATACCATTCTGGATGGAAAGAATCTCATGGCAGTGAATATCTCCAAGACATATCCTAACAGACATGATCCTGACGGAAGAGGTTCGACTTATGAGTGTGCAAGAAAGTATTGGCGGGTTTCCAAGAAGAGGGTTGAATCTATCAATTATGTATTGGCTGTTTCTGATGGAGTTATAGTTGCTGTTTATAAGCCTGTCAGATGGGTTGAATCTAAGGTTGCTCCAGGAAGATTCGAGTTTGAGGGAGAGAAGGTCCGTGAGGGAGATTTCGTGGGTAAGGATGTTACCAGCTTGTTCGCAGGCCGCAGCAATCCTGTGAAATATCTTTAATACTATAACAACGTCAGAAATGATGAAGGCCACGCTTCCGCGTGGCTTTTGTCATTTCGGCAAAGAGAACCTGAACTCCAGTCCGCCTGCCCTTCCGATCTTCACTGAAATCGAACCGCCATGAATCAGTACGGCATTCTTTACGATGGCTAGACCAAGCCCTGTTCCGCCGAGCTTTCTGGATCGGCCCTTGTCCACGCGGTAAAACCTCTCGAACAGGTGCGGAAGATGCTCCTCGGAAACACCGGCCCCGTTGTCGGAGAAGATGAACCAATACTTGTTGCTGTCCTCCTTAGGACACTGGACAGTTATCGTCGTGCCTTCACCGGCATAAGCTATCGCATTGTCAGTCAGGTTTCTGAAAATGGAATACAGCAACAGCTGATTGCCATTGACAACAGTCTTCGGCGCCACAAGAATGAGGAACTTCATCTTCTTGTTCTCAAGCTGGAGCTCCACATCATTACTGATACCATCCAGAAGAGAAGAAATGTCAATGTGTTCCGTCGTGAAACTACCTGAAGCATCATCAATCTTGGAAAGCATCGTAATGTCCGAAATGAGATTGCTAAGCCTTCCGCTCTGGTCATAGCAACGCTCCATGAAATCGGCCTTCGTCTTGTCATCCATGTCGGGATTGTCAATGATAGTCTCGAGATATCCCCTGATGCTGCTTACAGGCGTCTTGAGCTCATGTGCGATGTTCTGGGTCAGCTGACGCTTCAGACGGGTCTTGTCATCCTCGCTGTTCTGAAGCTTGGCATATAGACGTACAATGTTCTGGGAAATCTCGCCAAGTTCATCGTCGGTAAAACGTATATCGGCGTTTTCAATGTCAAAATTATGCTCTGCCATGTCTGCGAAAATGCTCAACTGTCTGATATTCATCTTGATGCGTCTCATGTAAAGATAATAGACGAAGAGCAGCAGTATTGACAATGCAAGAACCAGCCACAGATAGCCGTTGACATCAGAAAGCATTGTCATCAGCGACACATCATATATGTGCGCGGAACGGACAATGATTCCGTCATCCTTAAACGCAGTGGCGGAATAGAACCATTTGCCCCCAAGCGTAGAAGAAGAACGCTTGATGGCATAACCTTCTCCGGAGGACATTGCCTGACGGATCTCAGACCTGTCTCGATGATTCTTTACCTTGGACAAATCAGATGCCTGACTGTCGGACAGGACATTGCCGCATGTATCGAGGACAGTAACCCTGATGCCGTCATTAAGAAGCCTTGCCTCAAATCTTGTCAATGCTGCCGTATCCGTCAGAATCAGGTCCCTGACATCCTCATTGCAGATCTGGAGTCTGGTATTCAGAATATCTATACGATACTTCTTCTCCCTCTGATACTGGAAGAAGATGAAAAACATCGCAAAAGACACGAAAATCGTAGCTACAAGCAGAAGCAGCCGGGAAGTCAGCGATATCTTGGGTCTGGATGCATTAGTTTTCATTTTTGTTCGAAACAATAACCGTAACCGTGTCTGGTCACAATACAAGCCCCATACTCACCAAGCTTCTTGCGGAGTCTGGTAATATTGACATCGACCGTCCTTCCGAGAACGATGACTTCGTCAGGCCAGACCTTGGACAGAATCTCTTCCCTGGTATAAACATGAGGAGAATTGCTCAGGAGAAGCTGAAGAATCTCGAATTCGGTCTTGGTCAGTTCGACTGGAACTCCATCGGCGGTAACGCTCTTCCTGTCAATGTCGATTGTCAGCCCCTTGTATGTGATAATGTTTTGATTGCCGGCAGATTCCTTTGTGGCGGATGTCCTGCGGAGGACCGCCTCCACACGGGAAATCAACTCCCTGATGGAGAAAGGCTTGGAGATGTAGTCATCAGCACCGATGCCAAACCCGTCCACCTTGTCATCCTCAGTATCTTTGGCTGACACGAAAATAATCGGAATGTTTGCTGTCTCCGGATTCTTTTTCATCATGGCAGCCATCTGCATGCCCGAGATTCCCTCCATCATGATATCCAGAAGCAGAAGGTCATAACCCGCAACTCCGCTTGTCAGTGCCTCTTCTGCGGAATGTGCGATACTTGTCTCGAATCCGGCTTTGTCCAGATTGAATTTCAGAATGTTGCAAATGTCGACTTCGTCATCTACAACGAGAATTTTTTTCTTGAGTTCCATAATTTCCGTTGTTGCCGCAAAGATAGTGTCGAGTTGTTACAATAACGTTATTTACTTAACCTTTCTGACATCAATTGACCTAAAGCTTGCCGAGAATATGGTGGCTTTCATCCGCCTCTCCATATATGATGAGAAGCTGGTCACCGCTCTGCAGCTCTACACTGCCGTCAGGGATGATGAACTTGTCGTCTCTTCGGATGATTACCACCCTGGCACCCTGCGGGAAATGGATCTCCTTGAGAGTGTTGCCGCCTTCAAGGTCATCATCTGTCAATGTATAATCCTGAAGCTTGCCCGCCTCCTCAGGAATCTCGATGCCGAATGTTTCAGGAACCTTCTCCATAGGAAGATTCAGATGAAGCAGTTTGGCAACCCTCGGGATGGACATGCCCTGGAAAATCAGGGAAAGCAGGGTGATGAAGAACACAATATTGAAAATCTGTTCCGAACCCGGAATCCCTTCCACAATAGGATAGGTGGCGAATATGATAGGGACAGCACCCTTCAGACCGACCCACGAAGTGAACAGCTTGGCCCTGAAAGATATCTTCCGGAATGGCAAGAGACAGAGAAATACCGTAAGAGGACGTCCTACAAATATCAGGAAAAGACCGATGAGAAGGGCGATAGGTGCGACATGCAGCATTTCATGAGGATTGACGAGCAGACCGAGGCTGAGGAACATTCCGATCTGCATAATCCAGGTCATGCCGTCCATGAAGGAGAGAATCTCCTTTCTGTTGTTCATCGGCTTGTTTCCTATGATGAGACCTGCGATATAGACTGCCAGATAGCCGTTTCCCTGAATAATCTGGGTCATCGAGAATGCGAAGAGGCTGACCGCAAGAAGCAAAATCGAGTAGAGCGGAGCACTGTTCAGTTTGACCCTTTTCAGAGTCCATACGGCTGCGAAACCGATAGCGACACCGGCCAGAGAACCGATGGTCATCTGCAGGAAGAGTGTCTGCAATGAACTGAGAATCAGCTGGGAATAGTTGATGCCGCTTATGCTTGATGCCGGTTCATAAAGAAGTTTTGCAACCTGGATGAGCACAATCGTCATGACATACGCCATCGGGTCGTTACTACCGGACTCCAGCTCCAGCATCGGCTTCAGATTCTGCTTGAGCCTCATCTTGCTGTTTTTCAATATGCTGAACACCGAGGCCGAATCCGTAGAAGACATTACCGCCGCCAGCAGGAAACACATCACGATGGACAGCGACAATCCGATTTGTTCAATCCTGGAAAGGAAATAGATGAACGCTCCCGTGAATATGACTGTAAGTAAGACGCCCAAGGTCGAAAGCACTACACCCGGTCCGATTACGGGACGGATTTCCTTGAATTTGGTCTCAAGACCGCCCGTGAACAGGATGACGCACAATGCTACTATACTGAGAAATTGCGCGAGATTATAATTGTCGAATACAAGCCCTAGTCCGTCGCTTCCGAACAGCATTCCGACCAACAGGAATATGAGGAGGGAAGGAACCCCGTACTTGTTTCCCGTCTTGGAAACGACTATAGCTGTAAATACCAGGATTGACCCGATAAGAAATATGTTTTCAGAAGTGAAATGAATAATCTCGTGCATATTGTTATGTGTTACTTATCAAATTTTAAGTTCATTCTTGCGCAGGTTCCGGCTATACTCCCGGCACCATACCTTCAGTCCGCACTCCTCGCAGTGCGGCTTTCTTGCAGTGCAGACATATCGTCCCTGCAATATGAGCCAATGATGGGCAATGGCCCTTTTGTCCTCGTCAATGTTGGCCTCAAGTTCCTTTCCGATAGCCTCAGGCGTCTTGCCGTCAGACAGCCCAAGCCTCCTGGAAACACGGCTGACATGGGTATCTACCGCGATGACAGGCTTGTCATAGACGATGGAAGCCACCACATTGGCAGTCTTTCTGCCGACACCGGGAAGACTCATGAGTTCATCAATGTCAGACGGGACGACCCCGCCGAAATCATTGACAAGCTTCCGGGCCATCTCGATGATGTGGCTTGTCTTGTTGTTCGGATAGGAAATGCTCCTGACGAAGGGAAAGACCTCATCGAAACTTGCTTTTGCCAGTGTCTGAGGGTCCGGATAGGCCTCGAACAGGGCAGGCGTCACAATATTGACACGCTTGTCCGTGCACTGGGCCGACAAAATGACGGCAATCAGGAGATGAAAAGGCGTATCGTAGTGGAGTTCAGTCTCCGCTACCGGCACATTTTCCTCGAACCAGGCTACGATTCCCTTATATCTGTCCTTCTTCGTCATAGTCCTACAACATTTCCTTGCAACTCTCGTCCTTGCAGAGCATGACCCTTCCGGGATAGCTGTCGAAAATATTACGGTTATGCGTAACCATGACCACAGCAGTTCCTTTGGTCCTGTTGATGCCCGTGAGAAGTTTCATGATACCGTCAGCGGTTTCAGAATCAAGGTTTCCGGTCGGCTCATCGGCAATTATCACACCAGGGTCATTCAGGAGTGACCTTGCGATGGCTATTCTCTGCTGCTCCCCGCCCGAAAGCTGGTGAGGCATCTTGTGCGCCTTGTTCTCCATGCCCACATTCTCCAGGACCTCACGGATTCTCTTGTCGATCTTTTCCGTGTCTTTCCATCCGGTAGCCCTGAGAACAAATTCCAGATTGTCCTCCACGCTCCTGTCCATCAGCAGCTGGAAATCCTGGAAAACGACACCGATCTTGCGCCTGAGATAAGGAATGTCCTTGTCCTTGATACCGTTCAATTCGTATCCGCATACGGTTCCCTTTCCCTTTGTCAGAGGGTTTTCCGCAATGATGGTCCTGATGATGGAAGTCTTGCCGGTTCCCACCTTGCCTACTATATATACGAAGTCCCCCGGATACACATCCATATCCAAGTCATATATCACAGAAGTCTCACCGTTCATGATTTCCGCATTCCTGAAAGAAATCACCGGCTCTGTAACTGTATTGTTTTCAATGTTTTCCATATTCTCTATATGTATATTGCCCAAGTTTTCCACTTTCTGGACTTGAGCATATTACCCTTCGATTGCAAGTCCGTCATACGCAGGCCTTATGTCAATGTTAGGCGCAATCTCCTCAAGTTGTCCGCAGAAATCCCCATAGACAGGAAACGTATGTGACAGATGAGTCAGCCACGTATGTTTGGCGCCGATTTTCCGGGCCACGTCAATCGCCTGATAAAGAGAGAAATGCGAATGGTGAGGCTTATATCCCACCGTGTTGAGGGTAACATGTTCCAGCCCTTGCAGTTTTACGAGCTCCCTGTCAGGCAACAGACTCATGTCCGTAATATACGCAATTTTGCCGAATCTGAATCCCAGAACAGGCATTTTGTCATGCATTCCCCTGATGGGAATGATTTCAATGCCCTTTCCTGTGGACGATCTCAGCTCTCCGGAGAAATCAGAGTCCTCTGCATGCTCCGCCTCCGACACGATGTTGTCATCAGTAGGAGTCGTCGAACCATCCGGATTCTGATAGCAATATCCCTTGTCATGCACCCATACAAGTTTCCTGTCCTTATCTCCCGGCTCCACGAAGAATGGCCTTTCGTCAATGAGATGTATGTTCCATTCCGGAGCCCCGGGATACTTCCTCTTCGCGAAAACATAGTCGAAACCCTCCTTGAGAGAATCCAGGACAGACTGCTCGCAATAGATTTCAGCAGCACGCTGGTCAATGTAATTCAATGACCTTACGTCATCCAGTCCTCCGGTATGGTCCCTGTGGCTGTGTGTCAGCAGGATGGCATCCAGATGAGAGATGCCCTGACGCAGCATCTGCATACGGAAATCCGGACCGGCATCCACGAGTATTGTCAGGCCTCCATACTCCACCAATGCCGCCGAGCGGAACCTTTTGTCATGAGGGTCAATGCTTTTGCACACCTTGCACTGACATCCTATGATTGGAACTCCCTGGGATGTTCCTGTCCCGAGAAATGTGAGTCTGGCCTTCATAATGTCACCTCCACGATTTTTCCTGCGAGAGATTCGTCCCACGGCCTCTCTACCTTTATATAATTGCCGGTGTAGCCTGTAATCATGCCGTTGTTGCAGCTCTCCTCGAAAAGGACGTTCTCCCGTACACCTTTCTGCGATGCGATGAACTCCTCGTTGAGCGACTTGCAAAGTTCCTCCAGCATTGACACCCTCCTTGTCTTTATGCAGTCCTGGACCTGGTCCTTGCGTGCGGCAGACCTCGTCCCGGGCCTCCTGGAGTAAGGGAAGATGTGGATGAATGCCGGACGCACCCTGTCTTTCAGGAAGTTATACGTCTCGAGGAAAAGTTCATCGGTCTCGCCCGGAAGTCCCGCGATTACGTCAATGCCGAAGAACACGTCAGGCTTCCTGCTTCCGTCAGCATTGACCTCACCCTCCTTCGGATTCATTTTCTCACGGATGTAGTCAATCTTCGAAGCGAAGAACTCAGTCGTATATTTCCTGCCGACATCCTTCAGCAGAGTGTCGCTTCCGCTCTGCAGCGGAATATGGAAATGCGGCTGGAACTTGGTCCCTGAGGCTATCCAGTCGATGGCCTCGTCCGTGAGAAGGTTCGGTTCAATGGAAGAAATCCTGTATCTTTCAATGCCTTCCACGTCATTGAGAGCCTTGAGCAGATCCAGGAAACTCTCTCCTGTCTTCCTTCCGAAATCTCCTGTATTGACACCGGTGAGCACAATTTCCTTTACTCCTGCAGCGGCAATCTTCTTGGCCTCCTCTACGGCGGTGGCGATGGATATGCTGCGGCTGCGGCCTCTTGCGAACGGAACGGTGCAGTATGCGCAGAAGTTGTCACATCCGTCCTGGACTTTCAGGAATGACCTTGTCCTCTCCTCACCGCTTGAATAGGCAGCGAAAGTATCATTGGCGGAAAGGTCCTGCGGCACTGACTCGCGTCCCCCGATGAATTCGAGTGTGGTCTTTACCAGCGAACTCTTCTCGTCCGCACCGAAAACCAGGCTGACGCCTTCGAGCGCTTCCACCTCCGCACGCTTCAGCTGTGCGTAACATCCTGTCACGATGACAGTTGCTTCAGGCGCTGTCCTGTGAATCTTCCTTATTATATTGCGCGATTTCCTGTCAGCATGTTCTGTGACGGAACATGTGTTGATGACATAAAGGTCGGCCTTCTCTGTCCAGGGTACGGATTCATATCCTTCCTTTATGAAATTCCTTTCGTAGGTGGAAGTTTCGGCATAGTTCAGTTTGCAGCCGAGAGTTATATATGATGCTTTCTTGGTCATATTCAATATCTTAAGCGTTTCTATGGGCGAGAATCAGGAATACGCACGGGCGCTTGCCTATGATTTCCTTCCCCTCAGAACATTTCTTCCATTCTCCGACGGTCTTGGTCTTTATGAATGCATCCGGCATGGTGATGTTCGCTGCGATGCACAGTTCAGTGGAGTTCTGGCATGTGGAAAGAATATCCCTGAAAAGCTGCTCGTTTCTGTACGGAGTCTCGATGAAGAGCTTTGTCTGACACTCCGTAAGAGAATGTTTTTCAATGCTTTTCAGCGCCTGCCTCCTCTCGTCGGTCTTGGCCGGGATATATCCAAGGAATGCGAATGACTGTCCGTTGAGGCCGGATGCCATCAATGCCAGCATGAGCGAAGAAGGACCGGAACAAGGCACGACTTCAATGCCGACCTTGTGGCACAGACTTACGAGCTGAGAACCCGGATCGGCGACAGCCGGGAGTCCCGCTTCGGTAATCAGTCCGACATCATTGCCGTTGTCGAACAATGTCAGAAGTGCCCTTACTTCGTCAGGTTTCGTATGCTCATTCAGCTCATGGAATTCCAGTTCCTGGATATGTCCTTTGAGACCGGCTGCGGACAGGTATCGTCTCGCTGTCCTCGTAGCCTCCACAACATATGTGGTAAGCTTAGGCAGCATTGACAAAACTCCGTCAGGTATTACCTCGCGTGGGTCATTTTCTCCCAGCGGGGAAGGAATCAGGAAGAGTCTTCCCTTATTGTTGCTTCTTTCCATTTCTTCTCTTTTTAGCTGCGTCATCCGCTTCGATTCTGATTTTAATTTGTCTCTCATTCTGCTGTTCCTGAAGCTTTTCCGCCTCGATTTCCTGTTTGCGCTTCCTGCTCCGGAACATGTTCCGTATCATTTCACTGAAGGTGTTGAATTCTTTCTGGTACGTAAGTCCGATACCGTTTCTCTGGCTGTTGTCCAGATAATTGGTATACTGGTCAGCCGAGTGGGAGAACAGGTTCAGCCTGACTGCCCCCGGCTTGTCGAGTTTTACATCAATGTCAAGGTCTCCCACTACGTCCGAACTTGAGGTGCTGGACTTGTACTGCCTGTTTCCGATGGTTCCGTTCACGATTACCCTGTTGTTGAACAAGGCTGTGGAAAGAGCTACGTCGAATATGTTGGAACCGCTCACATCCTGTTGGTAATCAAGTCCGAAGTCCAGCGGGATATCCAACTTCTGGAGTATATTGTTCAGCTGTCCCGCCATGATTTCCGAGACATTGGTGTATAGCATTGACGAAGACGTGTTGGTCACACCTGACTGCTCGTCCGGCAGGAAACTGTTTGTGAGCAGAAGTGCCAGCAACTGTTTCTGGACCTTGTCCTGGGTGTTCAGTGCGCTCTCCACCCGTCCCTGTGTGGTAGGATCCAGGTCCGGAATGTTGATGGAGAAATCCAGCCGTGGGTTCTTGATTTTGTCCGTGATGGCGATACCGCACTCCACAGTCCTTCTTGTAGAAGTGGAAGTCGTATCCGCTATCAATGTCCCGACAGATGCCTTAGTCTTGTATAATGCTTTGATGTTCAAGTCACTGTCCATCACGTCTCCGGTAAATCTCACGGAACTTCCGTCCTGTATGGTGAAATCCCTCTTCGCGATTCCCAGAGCCACGAAATGATAGACACCGCTCGTGATGCTGTAGTTTCCGTTGATGCTGAAAACACCGGTGCTGGGCCTGACGTCCAGGTCAATGAGTCCGTTTCCGTATCCGGTCAGGACGTTTCCGGCTGCTTTGTCTATTTCAATGTTGGCGGAAACCTGCGGTGTGGCATTGACCTTCAGCCTTACTCCGAAATCATTTGATTTCGTCTCTTTTTCCTTGAGTCTCCGCATCATTTCCTCATAAGGGTCAATGATTATTTCTTTATATGGCTCCTTGAATGTCAGCAGGTTGGATGTTCCTGCCGATGACGAGGTGTTCAGTGGAATATGGAAATCGCCCTGCTTGTCGGTCTTCGCGTCTGCGGAGAGAATTATGGCATTGAGAGGCCCTGTTATGGCGACCTCACCGGTTGCCGAAACATTGCCGTAGAATGACGGGTTGTCGGATTCTCTAAGATTCAGGACCTCCATCTTGCTGAACCTGATGCCGGTGTCGAAGGTCATGTCTCTGAAGTGGTCCCAGCCGATGAGACCGTTGACAGTTCCTTTGGCATTGAACCTGTCGCTTATGTCCATGTTGTGGAATCTCAGGCCACTGCTGCTTACGGACAGCGGGCCGGACACATTGTACGTGACCTTCGTGAAGTCCACCCCGAGTTTTCCGTCGGCGAGAGTCAGGTCGTTTCCGTCAATCTCAAGTTTCTCCAGCGGACCGTTGAATGAAATGTCTCCTGAAAGACGGCCGTCCATGCTGCTGAACACGGATTTCAGGAATGGTTCCGCATATCCCAAATCAAATCCGGACAGGGAGAGTTTTCCTTCAATCTGCTTGGTTTTCGGATAGAAATTTCCGTTGGCCCCGAAGGTCTGGTTGCCGTAAAGGAGATTCCTGCATGCGTAACTGAAGCCCTGTTTTTCTTCATCCCATACACCTCCGACACGAAGCGTTCCGACTTCCCGCCCTCCAAAACCTGTTGAGTCACAGACGATTCCCATGAGAAGCCCTGTCTTCTCACGGGCCGGGGAAATGAGCATGGCACGTCCGGTGACACGCCCCTTTATGTCCATGTCAAAGCTGGTGAACGCATTGACGAGCGAGATGTCGAACTTGTCCATGTTCAGCCTCAGCGTGTCGGTCTGGGATGCGGACCATCCGCCGTCCAGAAGAATCGTCTGCCCGTTTCCGATGAGCGCCAGACTGTCCACTTTTGCAGTCTCTTTATGGATGTTAATGTCGTTGGAGGCTATCTTCCAGAGATTTGACTTAAAGTAAATATATGAAGGAAGGAAACTGGCTCTGACTGCAAGAGAATCCTTGTCGTCACGGTAAATGTTTCCGTTCAGGATTATCTCGCCCCTGTTTGCCAATTCGCTTTCGTTATCATATCTGAACCCGAGTCCGATGCTGTCGTTGTCAGCCAGAACCTGGAGATTGCAGGATTTTGCAAGTATAGGTGAGGCGGAAACCTCTCCTGCATTGAGAATACCTGTCAACTGTTTTCCTGAATTGTCGATGCGCAAGTCAATGCCTTTCAGGTATTTGTCTTTGTATGCCAGTCGTCCGGACTTGAGTCTTGCTTCCATTGCCCCGTCATCGTCAATGCTTAGGGTCAATGCCGTGCTGTCTGCGATATAGGCTCCAGGAGCGATGAATGACAGCAGGTCTTTCGTGTCATGGAACCTGAAGGAAAGGTCATATCTGTTCCCGTCCCATGTGCTGCCCGGGTCCCGGTACAGTGACGGTAATTCTTTCTTTGTCGTAACTGTCTGAAGGTCACGCATGAAGCTGGCGAAGAACTTGGAACCGACATAGGAAATGTCTGCGAATGACGAGGCGAATTTCACCCTGTTCATGTCATTTCTGGCGTGTGATGAAATCTCGATGTCTCCGATATTGTGGATACCATGGTCATCCTCAAGCAAGATGTCATTGACATCGATGTTTCCGATGATGTCCTCTCCGCTTACTCTGGTGAAGTTCGCCTGGGTGGTGAAGCTCACTTTGGAAGTGCCCCTCTTGTCGATGTTAAGGGCGTTGAGGTCTGCATATCCGAGGTTTGCGTAGAACTTGTACAGCGCGTTGTTGGTCTTGGATGACAATGTGAAGATACCCTGGAACAGGAAGTTGAGGTTCGGGTCGCTGCAGACGATACGCCCGTTGAAAGCCTCCTGGCTGTAGGTTCCTGCTGCCGACAGGCCTGTATAGTCATATCCGAGCGCGTTCAGCCTGTCGATGTGGAGGGAGTCGATGCGGACATCCGGCCCGTCTTCCGCCAATGTCGCAGAAAGTCCCGCCCTCATGTCGCAAGGGCCTATCGGGACGCCTGCGACGATTCTGCTGATATCCAGACTTTCAGTCTGAACGGTTCCTCCGATTTCCAGCGGCCGGTACTTGTCAATGACATTGAAGATGTGGGCATTGGCATTGACCTTTCCCGCTCCGTCGGTGAGGATTCCGTGGACGTGGAGTCTGTTGAGCGGTCCCCGCATCCTTCCTGAGAATTCGAGTCCGCTTCCTTTGCAGAGATTGGAAATGTTCAGGGATGCCCCGGGCGCCCAGCCTTTTATGAAGTGTTCCAGCCCGGAGGATGTGAATCTGATGTGGCTGAGTGTGGCTTCGGTCATCATTCCGTATGAGTCCGGCAGTCCGACGACGGAGCCTGTAATGGTGCCGGAAATGCCGTGTCCTTCGTGGTCCGCCCAGTCCCGGTATCCGTCGGCATCGCTCGTCCGGATGTGTATA
>Ga0129311_1000261_pt1 | contig 49446 bp, 44 predicted proteins | sample Go1ome_FD_94435 | JGI IMG/M metagenome (GOLD analysis project Ga0129311, IMG submission 94435) | Western lowland gorrila individual fecal microbial communities from Wisconsin, USA - Go1022B metagenome | ecosystem: Host-associated > Mammals > Digestive system > Large intestine > Fecal | place...
GTACCTTCATAGTTACGTGCAAAAATCCATTCCAGATCAGCTTCGCTGATGGGATTTTTGCCTTCCAGCCTATGTTTTCTTACGGTCAGCGCAGCAAGTGCGCAGACCTACTGAACAGTTACTTTCAACCACAAATACAGACTCTGTATTGGCCGGCATTTACTTTTTTATTTAGGCCCAGGGAAAATACGGCCACACCGCCGCGAGAAAGATCGCCGGAAGCAGGTTTGCCACCTTGACCTTCTTTCCCCAGATCAGATTTACACCAACGCAGAAAATTAAAATGGATCCTGTTAAGGACATGTCCGCCAGTCCCTCATCCGTGAGAAACGGCTCAATGAGCTTTGCCAGCAGTGTCATCACTCCCTGGAACATTCCCACCGGGATCGCCGAAAAGATACATCCCTTTCCCATGGATGCCGTCATGATCGCGACGATGATCATGTCCAGGACTGCCTTTGCGGCTAAGATCGAGTAATCCCCGTAAATTCCGTCCTTGATGGAACCTACAACTGCCATAGCTCCGATACAGACCGTCAGGGATGCTGTCACAAACGCGTCCACGAAGGAGTTATCCCCTTCGCTCTTCGTCTTTTCCTTTAACCACTCGCCGAACTGCTCCATCTTCGTGTCGAGATCGATCCACTCGCCGATGAGCGCCCCCACCGCAAAGCAGACGATCATCATCATGGATCCCGAGGAGGAAAGCCCGCTCTCCGTGAGCTTTAACATCTGCTCCATGCATCCCGAGACTCCGATAAACAGCACACAGAGCGCCGATGCCATCATCAGATTGTTCTGGTACCGCTCCGTGAGCTTCTTTCCAAATAATAATCCCATCACGCCCCCGAAAATGATTCCGGAGACGTTTATGACCGTTCCAAGTCCAAACATTTTGTCTTTCGCAGCCATTTTCTTTCCATCGGCTGCCTGCCTCTTTCTCTTGTCAGTGTCATGTCATATCACGTCATGTCCACCTGATATGACACCATATTGTATTCATATAAAACGACATGCGCAGTTAAGTATAACACATATCTCCCATCAGCGCAACGAACACAAAATCAGAAATCCGCCGCCGTTTCCCATGACATTCTGTTCATGTTGAACCAGGCAGCGGACATCTTTATTCATTTTATGCTTCTTTCTCCACCTGCTCTTCCCATCTGCTTCTCTTATAGTAAAAGTAGGAAATAACCGCACACACGATCCAGCCCACCGGGTAGCCGAGGCCTACGGTGTACTCGTTGAAGGCGATCTTTGTCACGAAGAACAAATAGATCTGCCTACAGATGACAAAGCTGAAGAGCATGATGCACATCGGGCCCTTCGCGTCACCGGAGCCTCTTAAGGAACCGGCCAGGATCTGGTTGAAGGAGCTGCAGAAGCGGAACGGCACGGTCATCAGAATAAACAGGGTTCCGTAATGCAGAACCGACGGATCCCTGTTAAAAAGGGATACCAGGGATCGCGCGGAGAGCGCCATGGCAATGGAGATGCAGATCAGCACGCCGACTCCCATGAACACCGCCTGTCGAACACCTTTTCTGGCACGCTTTACGTTCTTCGCGCCGAGGTTCTGTCCCACAAAGGTGGTTGCCGCCTGGCCCATGCTCTGGGCGGGCAGGATCGCGAACTGGTCGATCTTCGAGTGGCAGCTCCAGCCCGCCATGATCACCGAGGAACCAAGACCGTTGACGTATGCCTGTACCAGGGCATTGGAAAAGGCTGTGAGTCCCTGCTGGACACCGGCGGGAAGTCCGATCCGGAAGATCTCACCGAGACATGCCTTATTGATATGTAAATCTCTTAAGACAAGTTTATGGGCTCCATCTGTTCTTGTGAGCGTCATGCAGGCCAGGAACGCGGAAACTGTCTCCGCCATCACCGTGGCGATCGCCACACCGCTGATCCCCCAGTGGAATACCGCCACAAAAAGGATATCCAGAACAATATTTAAGCAGCTGCTGATGATCAGGAACAGGAGCGGACGTCTCGTATCCCCCACAGCCCTTAAGATCGCACTTCCCATATTGTAGAGGAACAGCACCGGGACTCCGACAAAGTAGATCTTTAAATACTCACCCGCCGGTCCGACCACATCATCCGGCGTGGACATCCACTTTAACATCACCGGAACGACCCCGATAGAGATCAGGGAGACAAAACATCCGACGATCACCGCGAAGAGAATTGTCGTCTCCACCGCCTCGTGAAGCTTCTCGTGGTTTTTCGCGCCGAAACTCGTGCTGATCACCACACCGGCTCCGATGGAGATTCCGTTAAAGAAGTTCACCAACGTATTGCAGATCGCCGTGGTAGCTCCCACAGCCGCCAGGGCCGACGTTCCGAGATAATTTCCCACAACGATGCTGTCCACGGTATTGTAGAGCTGTTGGAATACGTTTCCCATGATCAGCGGGATTGCAAATAACACCAGCTGCTTCCAGATCACGCCCTGGGTCATATCGATATTTGTTTTCCGTCCAACTGAAGGTCTCGGCATCTGAATTGCTCCTTTCTGCCTTTTTATTTTACTGCGCATTTTTCATGTAAAATTTGCCGCAAAATGTAATATCTATGTAAATCATACGGGATTTCAGCATAAAAAGCAAGCGGTTCCATGTCACCTCTGTCACAGGAAATTTTTGTGCCGCCGGCAGCTTCTTCCGGATATATGGTCTAAAAAAAGCAGGATGCCCGATTAAACAAACGGTACATCCTGCCTTGCCTAAAATTCTGTATTCTGTTTTTTAAGGATTACTCCCAAGTCGGAACATAAGCTCCTTTGTAAACCTCGTCGATGACTTTGGCAACTTCCGGTGTGCGGAAATAGTCAACAACCTTCTTGTAAAGCTCGTTGTCCTTGTCTGCTGTTCTCGCAACGATGATGTTTACATATGGGTTGTCGCTTCCCTCCTCAACGCTCTCAAGGAAGATCGCATCCTCTTTCGGGTTTAAGCCGTTGTCAACCGCGTGACCGCCGTTGATGACTGCTGCCGCGACATCCGGAAGAAGGCTTGCTGTGTTTGCCGCCTCAACCTCTTTAATGTCAAGATTTAACGGGTTCTCTGTGATATCTTTCTTCGTCGGTGTGTAGCCAGCTTCCGGATCAACCTTGATAAGACCTGCGGACTCTAAAAGCTTTAACGCACGGCCGCCGTTCGTAGCATCATTCGGGATCGCGATGATGTCGCCGTCCTTGATCTCGGAAACGTCTTTAATCTTGTTGGAGTAAAGTCCTAACGGAGCAATGATGGTCTCTCCGATAACAGAAAGATCATAACCGTTGTTCTTGCAGTCATCCTCAAAATATGCGATGTGCTGGAAAGAGTTTAAATCGATCTCACCGTCGTTTAACGCACGGTTCGGAAGCGGATAATCAGAGAATTTTACGAGTTCAAGGTCGATGTTCTCTGCTGCGAGCTTCTCGATGACCGGCTGCCACTGCTCGTTGTTCTCACCTACAACACCAAGCTTGATCACTGTCTTCTCACCGGTTGCTGCTGCCTCAGAACCAGCTGCTGTGCCCTCTGCTGCCGCTGCTGTAGTGTCTGCAGCTGTTGTCTCTGTTTTCTGGCTGCTGCCGCATGCTGTTAAGGATAATGCTAAAACTGCTGCGGTGCTGAGTGCTAAAATTCTTTTCTTCATAATGCGTCTCCTCCTAAACTATGTTTGTCTCTTCCCGTTTTCCTCCGCGTTCGCTGCACGGACCGGTCAGAGCCTTTTTATTGATACGGGGCGGATTCTGTCCGCCGCCGCTTCAAGCTGTGTTGTCTTTCCGGTTCTTGTCTAGTGTGTTGTCTTCTTAATAATGTAAGAACCGGTACTCTGGATCAGGCTTACCATGATAAGGATGATAATGACAGTCACATATGTGACATCTGTCTGTCCTCTGGAATGACCGTAACGGATCGCGAAATCTCCGAGTCCGCCGCCGCCGACAGCACCTGCCATCGCGGTGAGGCCTACCAGGCTGATGAATGTGATCTGCATCGCCCTGACGATTCCCGGTACGCTCTCCTTTAAGTATACACGGAAGATGATCTGCCACGGACTGTCTCCCATGCTCTCCGCCGCCTCAATGAGGCCGTAGTCCACTTCAGCCAGAGCGCTCTCGATCTGTCTCGTAAAGAACGGCACCGTACCGAAGATCAGCGGTAAGATCGCTCCCTTTGTACCGATAGCTGTTCCGACGACCATACGGGTCAGCGGGATCAGAGCTGTCAAAAGGATTACGAACGGGATCGAACGGAAAATATTTACTAACTTATCTAAAATATTGAAAATAACCTTGTTTTTCAGAACGCCCTTCGGGGAAGTCGCGGTGAGGATGATTCCGAAGAAAAGTCCGAACACCATGGAGATGGCTCCTGATACGATTACCATGTAGATCGTCTGTCCGAAGCATTCCCATAACTCATCCGGCTTCGACATGACGTTGGGGATGATCGTGTTTAAAAGATCAGCCATTCTCAAGCACCTCCACTCCTACATTCTTCTCTTTCAGATACTCAACCGCAGCCTCGATATCTTCTTTCTTTCCGCTGGCGATTGCTACAGTGCCGCCAATCGGTGCGTCCTGAACGATCTCCAGGTCCGCAAAGATGATATTTAAGTTGATGTTGAATTTTCTGGAAGTCTCGGAGATCAGTGCCTCCGATGTGTTCTTCTTGATGTAATTCAACCGCAGGATCTTCTCACCCGGCTTTAACGCTACAAGCGGGGACTTATCCTCGATCAGCTTTTCGATCTTCTGAAGATTTGAGGTAGTGCGGATGAAGTCTCTCGTGATGCCCGCCTTCGGTGCCGCGAAGATGGAGAATACATCGCCTTCTTCAACAACATTTCCGTGTTCCATGACGGCAACTCTGTCGCAGATCTCCTTGACGACTGCCATCTCGTGGGTGATGATCACGATAGTGATCCCAAGCTTCTCATTTAAGTGTTTTAAAAGCTGTAAGATTGCTCCTGTGGTCTGCGGATCCAGAGCACTTGTGGCTTCATCACACAGGAGAACCTTCGGGTCGTTCGCAAGGGCTCTCGCGATAGCAACTCTCTGTTTCTGTCCGCCGGAAAGCTGGCTCGGATACGCATTTTCCTTCTCCGCGATATCAACAAGCTCCAGAAGCTCCCTGACCTTCGCCTTGATCTGCTGTTTTGTGAGTCCGCTTCCCTTTAACGGGTAAGCGACGTTCTCGCCTACGGTTCTGGAACGCATCAGATTGAAATGCTGGAAGATCATTCCGATCTTCTTTCTCGCTTCCCTCAACTCCTTTGCCGAAAGATCTGTGAGAACTTTCCCGTCAACAGTGACAGTTCCGCTCGTCGGTCTCTCAAGCAGGTTGATGCAACGAACCAATGTGGATTTTCCGGCTCCGGAGAATCCGATAATACCGAAGATTTCGCCGCTCTTGATATGGAGCGTTACATCGGAGACCGCGTGGACTTTATCCGCGCCGGTATCGAATGTCTTTACAATGTGGTCTAACTGAATCAATTTTATCCTCCTATGTACGTATGAGACGTACATTTTCTAATCTCTGTGTGTGTTAATAAGATATCACTTTTTAGCTTATTCGTCCAATATAGATAAGAAATAAGTTATTATAGGTTTTACCTATATCAAAGTCTTTTTTATGAAATTTTCCGGCTGTGGCATTCATCTGTCTTTCCTGGATGGGCATTTACCCAGTTGGATGGAATCATGACAGTAAAAAAGAATGTGCCTTGGCACATTCTCGCGCCTCGCGCGGTCGCTTGCGACAATCTACATCTTCGCGCGAGTGCGCATCCTTGGCACGTTAGTGCCTTTTTATGTAACAGGGAATTCCTCGGAATTTCCTGTTACATAAAAAACACAGGGCTGCTGTTTCTTTAGCTGCCCTGTGCATGGTATCTTATTCTTTTTCTCGCTTCGTTTACGCTTCCTTCACGGCCTTCACGGCATCGTCTAAGAAGTCTGCCTCCACATACTCCACAGTTCCCTCATCGACAGCCTTCGCGATCGCCGGACGGATCGGGATCTGGGCAAGAACCGGGATTCCATACTCTTTTGCGACTTCATCGAGATGGCTCTCGCCAAAGACGGAGATCTTCTTTCCGCAGTCCGGACATTCGAGGTAGCTCATGTTCTCAACAAGGCCAAGGATCGGAACATTCATCTTCTTTGCCATGTTGACAGCCTTCTCAACGATCATGGAGACGAGCTCCTGCGGGGAAGTTACGATGATGATTCCGCTCACCGGAAGAGACTGGAATACGGTCAGCGGCACATCGCCGGTTCCCGGAGGCATATCAACAAACATGTAGTCAATATCCTGCCAGAGTGTCTCACTCCAGAACTGTTTTACCGCACCTGCGATCACCGGACCACGCCAGATCACCGGGTCCGTCTCATTTTCCAGGAGCATGTTGGAGGAGATCACCTCAACACCTGTGGAGGAGACTGCCGGAACAAGGAGTCTTCCATCCGGAGTCACGGTCACACCGTCATGGATTCCAAATGCTCTCGGAATAGACGGTCCTGTGATATCTGCATCCAGGATTCCGACTCTCGCGCCTGTTGCGCGCATGCGGCATGCCATCAGGGAGGTTACTAAGGATTTTCCGACGCCGCCCTTACCGCTGACAACGCCGATGACTTTCTTTACGGAGCTTGCCGGATTTAACTTCTCAAGGAAGCTCTGCGGCTCGCTCGTTCTGCTTCCGCAGTTTGCGGAACATGTTCCGCAGTTGTGGGTACAATTTTCTGCTGTTTCGCTCATTACTATCTCACTTTCTAACTCTTATTCTCCCACCAGATCCATTATTCTCAGATTCCGGGAGTCATGGCAGCCCACGGCTGCCACATTGCATATTTTCTTGTATCGGTTCAACAGGTCAGTGCTTGCTACGCTGACCGGAAGATTACATTTTCTTTTAAATATGCGGTTCTTATTCCTTTAAGCCTGTCTCGATCAGATTGCAAACGGCCTCAACAGCCTCATTCTCATCCGGACCGTCACAATGTACTGTGATCTCATCGCCGCAACGGATTCCGGATGCCATTACGTTTAATACGCTCTTCGCGTTGATTTCCTTTTCTTTATAAAAAATCATCACTTTAGAATCGAACTTCATGGATGTCTGGCAGAGCAGTCCCGCCGGGCGAAGATGAAGACCTGTCGGGTTTACGACTGTAACTTTTCTTTCTACCATAACCTGTTCCTCCTATTCAGTTTATAAAAGGTTCATAAACGTAAAAACCGCCCCAAATGATTACTTTTCATTTACGACGTTTCAGACTTTATGACTCAGCAGTTTCATTGTATACTACATTTTCCATGATGTCAACGGAACGCTCCGGAATGAATTGACATTTTACATGGTCCGGGATAAAATCAAAACGATCTACGGTAAAAGCTGGAATTTTACAGGACTAAACCATTTTAGTACATCTAAGGAGTTTCCCAATGAAAACACTTGCCCCAAACTTATATAAAGTCACCCTGACCAACAAAGCCATGCGGACCTCATCGAGAAATCTATATATTATAAAGGGCGATGGCCGCAGCCTCATGATCGACACCTCCTGGAAGGTTCCGGAGTGCTTAAATGATATGGAAAACGCCTTGAAGGAGCTCTCCATCGACTATAAATACCTCGATATCTTCGTGACCCACAACCACGCGGACCACAGCGGATATGTCTCCTATTTTACGGACCGTGGTGCCCGGGCGTTCATGAACCCTGTGGAGATCACGGAAACCTCCGACCGCTACCACCGCCTCTACGAGAACAACACCATGCGCCGGTCTTATACCAGGGAATGCGGAGTCACAAAGGAACTGGCTCCCGACGCCTGGCAGGAGATCAACACCGGTGCGGACCGGCTTGCAAAGGAAAACAACATAGATTTCAATTTTCCTTTTACTCCCATCGCGCCGGGAGACATCTTCTCCTGCGGAGACTATCATTTCGAGATTGTCCCTCTCTACGGTCATACTTCAGGACAGTGTGGCCTCGTGGAACGGAACAAAAAGCTTTTTTTCTGCGCCGATCAGGTGATCCTCGGTCTTACTCCCATCGTCATCACAGCAGGAAAAGACCAGCATCTCCTCGCCGAATATTTTGCGTCCTTAAAAGAACTGGCGGCAGATTATACCGGATACCGCTTTCTCCCTGGACACTATGGAGAGTTCACCGAGATCCGCGAGGAGACCGATCGGATCATCTCTGAATATGAGACACGCTGCACCCAGCTCCGTCTGGCTTTAGCGGAAAGCCGCCGCCCGATGACACTTTTGGAGCTCGATCAGGCACTCTATGTCCAGCGCATGCAGACCTACCGGTATTCCTACCTTTTCTCCTATCTCAACACCTGGCCGAAGCTCTTTTCCTGCCTTGACTGGCTTGCGGAGACGGGCGTGATAAGGCGCGCCGAAAAAGACGGCATCCTATTCTGGTCGCTCCGCTGAGCGAGCTTCCGACTCTCTCTTTGAGAACACGCAGCCGCAGTAATTCTGGCGGTAGAGCGCATGTTCTCTGGAAAGCTCCGTGGATCTCTTATATCCGTTTCTCTTCTTAAAATCTGAGGGCAGGAATTCTACACCGTACTCCTGTCCCATCTCTTCCCCGATCCGGTTCAGCCTCTCTGCATCCTTTAAGGGGCTTATTGTGAGCGTCGTCGTAAAAAAGTCGAAGCCGCCGGCCTTTGCCTCCCTCGCCGCTTCGGAGAGACGGACCTTAAAGCATTCCGTGCATCTGGCGCCGCCCTCCGGTTCCTGCTCTAATCCCTTTGCCGCCGCATAGAAGTCATCCGGCACATAGGTTCCTGCCACAAAATGGATCGGATGCCGGTCCGCCTCATATTCCCACTCCCTATTGAACTCCCTGATCAGCCGTTCCTGCTCAGATGTCCGCTCCTCGTACTCTGACGGCGGGTAGATATTCGGGTTATAGTAAAAGACCGTGATCTCAAAATATCTGGAAAGGTACTCCAAAACGTAACTGCTGCAGGGTGCGCAGCAGCTGTGAAGGAACAGGGTCGGCACCTTTTCCTCCTTCTGCAGTTCTTCCAGTTTTTTATCTAATTCCTTCTGATAGTTTCGCTTGTTCATATGCTCTCCCGGCAGGCTGTACTTTCCTGCCCTGTGTTTAAAATACCAACTGCCCAGCAACGGAAAAAGGCAGCCGGATTTTCTCCCGCTGCCTGTATTTCTATTTTCACCAGCTCCGCCAGGCTTATCCACCGGCGGTCCGCCTCCAATATCCGTTTTTCCGAAACGAGATCTTACAGGAAATCCCTGATCCGTTTGCTGCGGACCGGATTTCTAAGTTTTCTCAGAGCCTTCGCCTCGATCTGACGAATACGCTCTCTCGTTACGTTGAACTCTTTTCCGACCTCTTCCAGAGTTCTCGGATGTCCGTCCTCGAGACCGAATCGAAGCACGATGACCTGGCGCTCTCTCTCCTTGAGATCGCCTAAGAGCGCGTCGATGTGCTCTCTCAACATTACGGACTCCACATTTCCCTCCGGTGTAACGGCATTGCTGTCCGCAACGAAGTCTCCGAGATTGGAATCATCCTCCTCACCGATCGGGGTTTCTAAGGATGCAGGCTCTCTCGCGATCTGCATGATCTCCATAACCTTGTCCTCGGACATCTCAAGGGCTTCCGCGAGTTCTGTCACGGACGGCTCATAGCCAAGTTCCAGGGTCAGCTTTCTCTGCATCTTTGACATTTTGTTGATCGTCTCTACCATATGCACCGGAACACGGATCGTTCTCGCCTGATCCGCAAGGGCTCTCGTCACAGACTGACGGATCCACCAGGTCGCATATGTACTTAACTTATATCCTTTTGTATAGTCGAACTTCTCAACGCCCTTGATCAGACCAAGGTTTCCTTCCTGTACAAGATCCAGGAAGCTCATTCCACGTCCGGTGTAACGCTTTGCGATACTTACAACGAGACGAAGGTTTGCCTCGATCAGGCGCTCTTTTGCAGACTCATCTCCCTCTGCCTTTCTCTTCGCGAGACGAAGCTCCTCATCCGCGGAAAGAAGCGGCACGGTACCGATCTCCTTTAAGTACATGCGGACCGGATCCTCTGTTCCGATGCCTTCCAGAAGGTCGATGGCGTCTAAGTCAATGTCCTCTCCATCCTTGTCCTCACGGTAGTCATCATCCAGATCGTCCAGAAGCATGGAATCATCCGCAAGCATTGCGTCATCGATTACCGGCACAACGTCGATATTGCTGTGCTCTAAGTAATTATAAATTTCGTCCATCTGCTCCGGTCCGAGGTTATCTCCGGCAAAAAAGTCGTTGATCTCCGTCGCGTCAAGCGCGTTCTGTTTTGACTTGCCCAGTGCGACAAGTTTCTTAAGTTTGTCTAAAAATACTTCTTTTTCCACTGAATAACGTCCTTTCAGGTTGGGGCTGCTCAAACTGCTCCACGATAGTTCATTATATACTATCCAGCGACAATTTTCAATGTTTTTCTACGCCTTTTTTGTTGAATTTTAACGTTTTATTAGCATTTTTTGTAATTGTTCAGCAGATCTGCGCACTTGCCGCCCCTGTCAGCCCGCCGTCTTCTCCTCCTGCTTCTCCGGCTCCGGGCTGCAGCTTAAGGTCACTGCTTCCTTCACATTCTCGATCTTTGCCTCAGTAACCGATCCGCCAAACTCACCGTCGAGGACCCACGGTATCTCTTCCTTGGCGGTGATCGTAAACTTTGAAGATTTCACGCGGATTACGTCCTTATTTTCCTGTTCCGGGAACAGAAGCAGACCGCTTATAATATTCGGAAGATCCGCCGGAGTCTTCGGTGTCCGGATAAACACTCCCTCAAACAGGCCGTCATGGAAGGAAACATCCTTCGGCGCAAGTCCTCTGAAACCGCCGACACTTGTGGTGTTCGTCACCATTCCGAAAACGAACTCTCCATCCGCCTCACCGTCATCCCATGTCAAATGCATCCTGTAGGATTTGAGATTTCCCAGTGCCTTGATAGACTCCAGGATATATGCCTGATGCCCAAGAACGTTCTTGATGTCCTGGGGCGTGCTGTACGACACTTCCGTGAAAGCGCCAAATGCGGCGATATAAACAAAATACCGCTCATCCCCGAATTTTCCGATGTCGACGCCGTAGGACTTTCCGCTCACCACATCCTGCGCCGCCTTCGTGAGGTTCGCCGGAATCTTTAGGCTTCTAGCGAAATCATTCGTGGAACCTGCCGGGAGATATCCGATCTCCGGGCGCTTTTCCAGCCTCATGATGCCGGAGATCACGCTGTTCAGCGTTCCATCCCCGCCGCTGCAGACGAAAAGTTCCACATCCTTACCGTATTCCTCGGCGATCTTCGCCGCATCCCCCGGTTCCTGGGTCACATAGACAGAGGGCAGATAGCCCGCTCCACAGAAAATCCCGAGAATATCGGACAACTGGTTCTTGATGGCTTCCTTCCCGGAACGGGGATTAAAAACAAATAACATTTTTTTCATTTTCATCATGATCACGCTCCATAAAAGACGCCCTTATGCGCCGTAATACTAACAAATGTCAATACTTTCTATTTCTAATATGGGACACTGACAGATGCATCGTTACTATTGTACGGAATTTTCAGTTCAGAAAATTCCTACCCGTGTACAGTAACGATGCACCTTCTACATTCTGTCCACCCTAACAAATAATATCTGTGGGTCCAAGAGAATTTACAGTCATTATATCATAGACTCACGCCCCCCGCGCTGACGCGCTCTATTGCCTGCTGACGCAGGCGGTTCGTTCGTTAATGGTCCAAGAAAAACAAATGCCACCTGCGGTGCCGCTTGTTTTTCTTTTGGACTCATTATATCATGACTGGTTTTCCAGCAGTTTTCTATACGCCGCAAACGCGTTCGGAATCGGGTACTTCTCCTTCAATTCCTCTCTGTCCGCAAACAGCATTCCCTGGATCTCTTCCCCTGCCTTCACCAGATACCCGCTCATATGCCACTCCACATGGCTGAAAATGTGCTTTGCCTCCGGCAGTTTTTCCTCCACCGACGCCCCGCCACCGAGGCGTTCCAGTACCTCTTTCTCTGAAAGTTTTCCTTCCAGATTCGGGAATTCATACAGGGATGCCAGCAGTCCGGTATCATCCCGCTTTCTAATGGCTATTTTATCCCCGTATTCCACTAATAATACGGTCTTTTCCTCGATTTTCCTCTTCTTTTTCGGTGCCTTCACCGGGATCTCAGAGATCAGGTTTCTTTTTCTCGCCTCGCATACCGTATAGAACGGACATGGGAGATTACAAAGAGGGGTACCATTGGGGACGCAGACGATGGCTCCGGTCTCGATGAGCGCCTGGTTGAAATCTCCTGGCTCATCCTTTTTGAGTGCCTTTAAGACCTCTTCGACCGCAGCTTCTGTCTTCTTCTTTACCGCTTGTTTTAAGATATCGTCATAGCTTCCGGCAACTCTCGAAAGGACCCGCATGACATTTCCGTCCACCGCTGGGACAGGGAGTCCGAAAGCGATGGAGCCAATGGCACCTGCCGTGTAGCTCCCGATTCCCGGAAGCTCAAGAAGCGCTTTGTGATCCGCCGGAAGTTCTCCGCCGTACTGGGAAACGATGATCTTGGCCGCTTTCTTCAGATTTCTGGCCCTGCTGTAATATCCGAGACCTTCCCAATACTTGAAAAGTTCTTCTTCCTCACACTCCGCCAGTGCCTGCACCGTCGGAAAATACTCCATAAACCGGGCAAAGTAAGGCTTTACCGCCTCCACTCTCGTCTGCTGCAGCATGATCTCCGAAATCCAGATCCGGTAGGCATCCTGGTTCTCCCGCCAGGGGAGATCTCTTTTATTTCCCCGATACCAGGAAAGGAGCGGTCCTCTAGCGGCTTCCAGACGCTCCGTCAGGGTGAGGTCCTTCTCATCCGGAAAGATTTTCTGGAGACCGGAATAAAGATCCGCCCCCGAAACATTCATTTCTTCCTTATACATATCCATAGACTCCGCGGACGGAAACTTCCCCGGAGATGATCTCCTTTAATGTGCCATCGGAGAGGCGGACTAAAAGCGCGCCTTCCTTGTTGATTCCCTCAGAGACGCCGCGGTACTCGCCCGCCGGATCCAGAACGCACACCTCGTTGCCGAGATTTACAAGGTTTGCGTTGTACTCTTCAATAAGTCCCGACATGTCCTGTGTCTCAATGAAGGTGTCATAATATCCCTCAAATGCATCCATGATCGCCGCGATGATCTCACTTCTCTTCTGGATCTTTCCGCTCTCGATCCGCAGGGAAGTCGCTGTTGCCTTGATATCATCCGGAAATTCCGTCTGGTTTACGTTGATGCCGGTTCCCGGGATCACATACTGGATCTCCATGAGCTCCGTGCTCATCTCCGTTAAGATTCCGCAGATTTTCTTCTTATTTAAAACAAGGTCATTCGGCCATTTGATCTCAGATTTCAGTCCTGTCGCCTTCTCGATTCCCTTTCTCGTGGCCAGTGCCATGACAAGCGTCAGCATGGATGCCGCCATAGGATCGATCTGTGGTCTTAAGAGCATGCTCATCCAGATCCCAACACCCGCCGGAGATGTCCAGACACGACCTCTTCTGCCCTTTCCGCCGAGCTGGCGTTCCGCGACAGCCAATGTTCCGTGGGGCGCGCCCTGTTCCGCGAGGCGGCGGATTTCATTGTTCGTAGAATCGGTCTCCTCGAAGAACGCCACCTGCGTTCCTGCCCATTTCGTGTGGATCGTGCTTTCCAGCTCTTCCTTTGAGAGCACGTCCGCCGATCCCTTTAAAATATATCCTTTATTCCGGACGGCCTCGATCTCGTAGCCCTCCTCCTTTAACTGGTTGATGACCTTCCAGACCGCCGTTCTCGAGACACCGAACTTCTCGCAAAGCTCCTGTCCGGAAATATAGCCATCTGTCTCCTTCAATAATTTCAGGATCTCTCCCTTCATCTCATTACCTCCACCAGATACTCATTGCGCTTAAAAATGTAAAGATCAGCAGGATCGTTCCGAACACCATCTGGAACACCGCCGCCGTTCTTCTCCGCCTCTCCCGTTTTGTCCGGGACAGCCAGTATTTTCCTGTGACCAGATTTAAAACTGCCGCCAGGAAAAATATCGCCGGAAAGAGGAACATATACCTCTCCGTGTCAAGGAACGAAATGACTGCCATCACCACCACAGCGATGCCGATGATGATGTGCATGGCATCAAGAGCCATGGACTCGCTCCTGACTTTCCTTCTCTTATTGTTTTCCGCCATGTTTCAGCGTTCTCCTCATATTTTCTGCCGGATCTGCCGCTTTCCCAGGATCAGCCGTGCTGCCTGGTACTTTTCCAAGACTTCCGATGTGCTGCCGCGCTTCCCTATTCTATCGTCAGTCTGTCTGAAAAAAGTTCATGGATCTTCCCCACGATATCGTCCGGCGTGTAAACCTCGTAGACTTCCATCTGCATCTTTTTCGCGAACACTTCCAGGACTGCCCCGTAGAGATCCCTGTAATCCCATTCCGGCTGCAGCCGAAGCTTCCTGGCAAGAAACGGAAATATCTTCTCCGTGTATACACGATAGCCTGTGAGCTTCGCGAACTCATGTTCCTTTACATAAGGTCTCAGCCACTCCTTAAACATGTCAAGTTCCGACATGATCCTGCCAAAATAATACGCCTCGGAGTATGGCATGTCAAGATAATATTTCCTTCCGCAGAGTCCGTAGAGGAATCTCAGCCCGTCAAAATAGCCGAGCTTCATGTTTTTCCTCGTTCTCGCACTGTCAAATTCCAGGATCCCGCCTAGATTTCTTCTTGGCGCGATCTCGTGGACCGTCACGTCCTCCGGGATATCCATGAACCTTCGTCGGTCCACGCCGATCCCGTAGAGACGGATCACGATGATATCCTTATATCCCCTGTCCGTCAGGAGATCTACCGGCACATTGTTGACGCTGCCGCCGTCAAGATACGTCTTTCCACCCAGCTTTTCCTGCTTAAATCCCGGGAAATAGGCGCTGGCCATCATTATATCCTTCATGGTCCCCGGCGGTGCTGCCTTCACATCGAAGTCCTCCTCTTTCCGGTCCGTGACTGAAAAGGACGCGGCGCAGAAATCCCGTGGTGAGCACCTGATCTGCTCCTCGTCCACCGTCTCTTCCAGAAGTTTTTTGAGCGGGGCGATATCGAGCCCCCTGTCTGAAAACAGCCGTCTGAATTCTGCCGCCGCGTCGGTCACTTTCATGGATCGCACGCCAAATTTCTTTAATTTTCCGATCATGGAATCATCCACATTGAACACGGTGGAGTAGGTCATATTTCCCCAGATCTCCTCTGCCTTCCCGAGATCATCCATGCAGATCAGGGCGCCGTTTAACGCCCCAACGGACGTTCCCGCGACACCCTTTATCTTCATGCCGGCTTCCCGGAGCGCTTTCCAGACACCGATCTGATATGCGCCCCTGGCACCGCCGCCCTCTAAAACGATTCCATATTCCTTTTCAAGATCAATTCTCAGTTTCACTCTTTTTTGCAATCTCCGTTACACTTGTCACAAGACCTGCTAGGGATTGGATCTCAGACGGGATGATGATCTTTGTTGCCTTGCCGTCGGCCGCCTTCGCGAACGCCTCAAGACTCTTTAACTGCAAAACTGTCTGGTCTGCTCCGGCTTCCTTGATCATGCGGATACCGTCGGCGTTTGCCTGCTGGATCTTGATGATCGCCTCCGCCTGACCTTCCGCCTCGCGGATCCGTTTCTCCTTCTCCGCCTCCGCGTGAAGGATCGCTGCCTGCTTATCTGCCTCCGCGTCGAGGATCGCAGACTGTTTCTTACCTTCTGCCACAAGGATCGTGGACTTCTTCTCACCTTCCGCGCGAAGAATCGCCTCACGGCGCTCACGCTCTGCCTTCATCTGTTTCTCCATGGCATCCTGGATCGCTGCCGGCGGAATGATGTTCTTTAACTCCACACGGTTTACCTTGATGCCCCACGGGTCCGTGGCAACATCCAGGGCGGAACGCATCTTTGTGTTGATGGTCTCACGGGAAGTCAAGGTCTGGTCAAGCTCCAGGTCACCGATGATGTTTCGAAGCGTGGTGGCTGTCAGATTCTCGATGGCCATGATCGGGTTCTCAACGCCGTATGCGTAGAGCTTCGGGTCTGTGATCTGGAAGAACACGACCGTATCGATCTTCATGGTGACGTTATCCTTTGTGATCACCGGCTGCGGAGCGAAGTCAACGACCTGCTCTTTTAAGAGGACCCGCTTTGCAACGCGGTCGATAAACGGAACTTTGAAGTGGATTCCCACATTCCATGTCTCAAGGTACGCGCCGAGTCTCTCCACTACCATCGCCTGTGCCTGGGGCACGATGCGGATGCAGGAAACGAGGATCAGCAGAATGATAAAGATCAGTACTAATACTAAAATTGCTGGCATCTTTATGTCCTCCTTTATGTTTTGGGGGATTTATCTTTATCCCCTTTTTTTCTTCAGCCCATTCATATTACTATGAGCAAGCCTGAAACTTTTTTTATCAGTTCCTACTCTCTGTTTCTGGAATCATCTCCACAATGAGCTTCACGCCCCGGACTTCCTTTATGACCACATGGGTCCCCACCGGGATCGTCACCGCGTCATCCGCGGATCTCGCTGTCCACTCCTGGCCGTCGATGACGGCGGCTCCGGACGGCTCATTGTTGTCGATCTTTTTGATCACTTTTGCCTTTCTTCCGATCAGCCCGTCCACATTCGTCTTCACGGTCTCCCGGTTGACGAACCGGATAGCGAGCGGTCTTGTAAAGAGAAGAAGGACAAACGATACGATCAGGAACACTACAAGCTGCGTCTGCACGGAAAATTCCAGTACCGCAGCAAAAAACGCGAACACAGCCCCGCCCGCAAACCAGATCGTCGTAAGCGCCATGGTCGCCGCCTCGATTCCGATCAGAATTACAAAGGCCACCAGCCATCCGATCATATCCATAAAATCACTCCTTTATGCGCGCCGCTGTCTTGCCGTCTCAAACATCAGGATCGATGCTGCAATGGCGGCATTTAACGACTCCACCTTTCCGGCCATAGGAATCTTCACCCAGGTGTCCGCCATGTTGGAAAGCTTTTCCGTCAGCCCGTTTCCCTCATTTCCGATCAGGAACGCTGTATTACCAGTATAGTCCTCCTGCTCGTAATTATTCTTTCCCGCGAGATGGGCTGCGAATACCCGGATCCCCCGCGCCTTCAGGTCCAGAACAGTCTGCTCCAGATCGTCCGTGTAGAAGAACGGGACACGGAACACGGATCCCATGGTGGAACGGATCACCTTCGGGTTGTAGATGTCCACGGTGTCACGGCTCATAATGAGTCCCGTGATCCCCGCGCCCTCTCCGGCCCTCAGGATCGTTCCCAGGTTTCCTGGATCCTGGAGATTTTCCAGCACCATCAGGTGAGCTGGACGGTCACTCTTTAAGAGCTCGTCCATTCCGTAGGAAAACTGTCTAACAAGTGCCAGCACGCCCTGGGGCGTCTGCGTGTCGGACATCGCCGCAAACACAGAGTCGCTGACAAGTTCGTATCCCGGGTACTCCTCAAGAATTGCGGCATTCTCCGGATTTTTCGCGAAAGTTTCTGAAACGTAAACACTTTTCACCTGTTCCTTCGGGAGTTCAGCGGCCATTCGCACTCCCTCTACCACGAAAAGTCCCTGCTCGTTTCTCGCTCTCGCTTTTTTCTTTAATTCAATGACCGCTTTTACCTGGTCATTTTTTGTGCTTGTGATCATTTCCCTGCCTCCGGGTCAAGTTTCTCCACTTCATCCATCCAGATCCGTCTCGCCGCGTCGCTTGGCATTCTGAGGTCGCCTCTCGGAGAAACCGCAACAGATCCGACCTTCGGGCCGTCCGGCAGGCAGGAACGCTTGAACTGCTGTGCGAAGAACCGGCGGTAGAAGGTATTTAACCACTTGTAGATCACCTTGTCCTCGTAAACTCCCTCGAATGCGATCTTTGCCAATCGGTAGATCTTCGCCGGATGATAACCGTAACGGAGAATATAATAGAGGAAGAAATCGTGAAGCTCGTAAGGTCCGACCAGGTCCTCCGTCTTCTGGGAGATCTTTCCGTCCTCCGGCGGCAAAAGCTCCGGGCTCACCGGGGTATCGAGAACATCGTAGAGCACATCCGCCAGGGCCTTGTCTCCGCAGGTATCCGCGTAGTAGCGGACAAGATGGCGGACAAGCGTCTTCGGAACGGATGCGTTCACGCCGTACATGGACATGTGGTCACCGTTATAGGTCGCCCAGCCGAGAGCCAGCTCGGACATATCTCCTGTTCCGATGACCATGCCGTTCGTCTTGTTCGCAAGGTCCATGAGGATCAAGGTGCGATATCTCGCCTGAGAGTTCTCGTAAGTCACATCGTGGACCGCCGGGTCATGCCCGATATCCTCGAAGTGGGTGGTTACTGCTTTTCTGATATTTACTTCTTTTAACGTCGCGCCCAGCTTCTTTGTGAGCGTGACCGCGTTATTGTAGGTGCGGTCTGTGGTTCCAAAGCATGGCATCGTGACGGAGAGGATATTTTCTCTCGGAATGCCCAGCATATCGAAAGCTCTCGCTGTGACAAGAAGTGCCAGTGTGGAGTCAAGTCCGCCGGAGATTCCTACCACCGCGCTCTTCGCTCCTGTGTGGGCGAGACGTTTCTTTAAGCCCATGGCCTGGATCGTTAAGATTTCCTCGCAGCGGGCGGTTCTCTCTTTCTCGTTTGACGGAACGAACGGAGCCGGATCGATATAGCGTTTTAATGTGAGATCCGTTTTATTTAAGGTGAAGTCCATGTAATCATAGTCTTCAGCCTCTGCACCCGGCTGACATGTGGTCATTCTTCTTCTCTCGTTTTTAAGTCTGTAAAGATCGATGTCAGCCGTGATCATGCCGTTTTTGAAGCGCTCGGATTCCACAAGGATATTTCCGTTCTCGGCAATGATATCGTGTCCGCCGAAGACAAGGTCCTGGGTGGACTCGCCCTCTCCGGCGTTGGCGTAGATGTACGCGCATACAAGGCGGGCAGACTGTCCGGCGATCAGCGTCTCCCGGTATCCGGCCTTTCCTGTTGTCTCATCGCTGGCGGAGCAGTTCACGATCACGGTAGCTCCGGCCTTCGCGTGGGAGACGCTCGGCGGATCCATTGTCCAGACGTCCTCGCAGAGTTCTGCGGCGACTACGAGTTCCGGGATATTCGTGCAGCGGAACAGGATCTTGCTTCCAAACGGGATCAGGCGCTCTCCCCACTCTACCACATCCGGCTTTACCGGGCCCGGATTAAAGTGTCGGAGCTCGTAGAATTCAGAATAGTTCGGAAGGTGTCTCTTAGGAACAAGACCTAAAAGCTCGCCGCCCTTGATGACAGCTGCCACGTTGTAAAGCTTTCCGTCCTTCATCCACGGAAGTCCGATGAAGGTCAGCATATCCATATCTTTCGAAGCATCCAGGAGCCATAAAAGTTCTTCCTTCGCCTGATCGATCAGGGTATCCTGCAGAAACAGGTCGCTGCAGGTGTATCCGGTAAGACCGAGCTCCGGGAACACCAGGATCTTTACGTCCCGGGATGCCGCTTCCTGCATCATCTTCCAGGTCTGTTCCCGGTTAAACACCGGATCCGCAACCTTTAAATCTGGGGTGGCCGCCGCCACCCGGATAAATCCGTCTTTCATTTTTGTTCTCCTTATTACATTCCGACTTTGATGGCCGCGCTGCCGCGCAGCATTTCAGTCAGTTTTGGAATATATGCCGTTATACAACAATTCAGTCATAAACGGGCTTTCTATTGTTTTGAAAAATTCCGTATGGCTGAATGATTACTTTTTATTATACACTTTTTTTCTGAAAATGGCTATGGATTTTCGATTGTTTTATATATATTTCATGAATAGTCCGACCATGCGCCAGTTCAGCAAATATGTGTGCGCTGCAATCTTGCCTGTATAAGCACTCGCATTCGCTGAACTGCATATGGGCAACGCTTAAACGGCGAAAGGCTGCGCTCCCCCACTGAGCACAGCCTTTCATTCACGTACAATTTCCTTGCATTATACAGTTCCGCGAAATTGATACCCCTTCAATTTCAATGCTTATGCAGTATAACAAAATATTACCGGAAATGCTATGGTAAATATAGTTAAATTTGCACAAATTTATTGTATATATTTACTATCTTCCGCACAAATGTCCGCTGGAGAAAAGCAGATTCGTTGTTTTTACAAAAAAACAATCTATTCTATGGCGGTTATGCCCAGTGGCATTGGAATTTTGTATACAGTACGCATTTTGGACGTTTTACAGGCCGCAGGCATATCCCGTATAATTTCATATTTTTTTGAAATAATATCTGCAAAATATCGTCTGAAGGAATCATTCCCCCTTCACGTGACTCATGACTGCCCCTTTCGATTATTGATCACCGGGTCTGCTTTTTAAAAGGAATGTACCTTGGCACATTCTCGCACTGAGCGCGGTCGCTTGCAACACTCTACATCATCATAACTCTTGAAAGGACATGATATCCATGAACATTTCATCCAATTTCGATCAGAACATCTCCCGCTTTCACGAGATCCTGGATGTCCAAAAAAACTTCGATATCGTCTACCACACTCTCACTATTGCGGACAAAAAAGCCTGCCTGTACTTCGTTGACGGCTTCACAAAGGACGAGATCCTTCTGCGCCTGATGCAGGATTTCGCCTCCGTAAAACCAGACTCGTTCCCATCATCTGCCCATGATTTCGCAAAGCAGTACGTCCATTACGGCGAGGCCACCGTGGAGACCGATGATAAAAATATCTTTACACAGCTCCTCTCCGGCCTCTCCTGTCTCCTGATCGACGGGTATGACCGGGCGATCCTCATCGACTGCCGTACTTACCCAGCCCGCGGGGTCTCGGAGCCGGAGAAAGACAAGGTCCTCCGCGGATCCCGGGACGGCTTCGTGGAGACCCTGATCTTCAACACTGCCCTGATCCGCCGCAGGATCCGGGATGTGAATTTTACTGTGGAGATCATGCAGACCGGCGAGAGCTCCCACACGGACATCGCCATCTGCTACATGAAGCACCGCGTGGACGAGGACCTGCTGAAAAAAATCAAGGACCGAATCGAAAATCTCCATGTGGACGCCCTGACCATGAACCAGGAGAGCCTGGCGGAGTGTATCTTCCCTCACAAATGGTTCAACCCGTTCCCCAAATTCCGCTTTTCCGAGCGGCCGGACACGGCGGCGGCATCAATTCTTGAGGGGAATATCGTAATCCTCGTGGACAACTCCCCGGCCTGCATGATCCTGCCGTCCTCGATCTTCGATATTATCGAGGAAGCGGATGACTACTACTTCCCACCGGTAACAGGAACCTACCTGCGTCTCTCCAGGATGACCGTCTCCTTCCTCACCCTGTTTCTGACCCCGGTGTGGCTTCTCTTTATGCAGAACCAGAACTGGATCCCCGGCTGGCTGGAGTTTATCAAGCTGGCGGATGACATGTACGTGCCGCTGATCTTCCAGCTCCTGATCCTGGAATTCGCCATCGATGGCCTGCGCCTCGCTGCCGTCAATACGCCCAGCATGCTGACGACGCCCTTAAGCGTTATCGCCGGTATTGTTCTCGGTGAGTACTCTGTAAAATCCGGCTGGTTTAACCCGGAGACGATGTTATATATGGCCTTCGTCACCATCGCCAACTACTCCCAGGCGAGCTTTGAGATGGGCTACGCGTTAAAATTCATGCGTGTGATCCTGCTGATCCTCACCTCCCTCTTAAACGTCTGGGGCTTCATCCTCGGCACCGCCATCGCCGTCTGCTCCATCGTCTTCAACCGCACTATCGCCGGAAAGAGCTACATCTATCCTCTGATCCCGTTCTCCTGGTCGGAGATCAAAAAGAGATTCCTCCGTGGACGTCTGCCACATACAGAGAAACGTCAGTGATGATCATTTTTCAGTAAATTCCATATTGATGGCATTTCATTCACCGGAATTTTCTATTGCACAAAAAATCCGTGTCCTGCAGATTTCGTTGTGCAGGACACGGATTTCTTCAATTGTAAATATATCAAATCTTCAACGACCACTTACTGAGATCCCAAACCTTTGACACCAGTCCGTCATAGAACTCCGGCTCGTGGCAGATGAGGAGGACCGCTCCTTTGTACTCCAAAAGCGCTCTCTTAAGCTCGTCCTTTGCATCCACATCCAGATGGTTCGTCGGCTCGTCGAGAAGCAGAACGTTGGTCTCCCGGTTCATAAGCTTGCAGAGGCGGACCTTCGCCTGCTCACCACCGGAGAGAACACGGACCTGGCTCTCGATGTTCTTTGTGGTAAGGCCGCATTTTGCCAGGGCGGAGCGGACTTCGTACTGGGTGTAGGACGGAAATTCCTTCCAGATCTCCTCGATACAGGTTGTGGTATTTCCCGGTGCCATCTCCTGCTCGAAGTAACCCGGGAACTGATAGTCACCGACCTCAACGGTTCCGGAGATCGCCGGGATCAACCCCTGAATGCTCTTTAAAAAGGTAGTTTTCCCGATACCATTCGCACCGATGACCGCGATCTTCTCACCGCGCTCCATGAGGAAATTAAGCGGTTTTGAAAGCGGTTCATCATAACCGATCACAAGATCCTTCGTTTCAAAGATCAGCTTGCCGGTTGCTCTCGCATTCAGGAAATGGAACTCCGGCTTCGGTTTCTCCTTCGCAAGCTCGATGACCTCCATCTTGTCCAGCTTCTTCTGTCTCGACATCGCCATGTTTCTCGTCGCAACACGGGCCTTATTTCTCGCAACGAAATCCTGGAGCTTCGCGATCTCCGCCTGCTGGCGGTTGTAAGCTGCCTCTAACTGGCTCTTTTTCATCTCGTAGACTTCCATGAACCGGTCATAGTCACCCACATAGCGGTCAAGCTTCTGATTTTCCATGTGATAGATCAGGTTTACGACGCTGTTTAAAAACGGGATATCGTGGGAGATCAGGATAAAGGCGTTCTCATAGTCCTGAAGGTACCGCTTCAGCCACTCGATATGCTGTACATCCAGATAGTTTGTCGGCTCGTCGAGGAGCAGGATATCCGGCTTCTCAAGAAGAAGTTTTCCGAGGAGGACCTTCGTTCTCTGTCCGCCTGAGAGCTCGTCAACATCCTTGTCAAGACCGATCTCGTCGAGGCCGAAGGCGCGTCCGATCTCCTCCACCTTGGAGTCAATAATATAGAAATCGTGTGCCATCAGAAGATCCTGAATCGTTCCCAGCTCCTCCATCATGGCAGTCATCTCCTCCTCAGAGGCGTCTCCCATCTTCGCGCAGATGTCGTTCATCTTCTCCTCCATCTCGAAGAGAAAGGAGAACGCACTCTTCAACACATCGCGAATCGTCATGCCCTTCTCAAGCACGGTATGCTGGTCCAAGTATCCTACACGGACATTTTTTGACCACTCGACCTTTCCCTCATCCGGCATCATCTTTCCGGTGATGATATTCATAAATGTGGACTTTCCCTCACCGTTTGCTCCGATGAGACCGATATGTTCCCCCTTTAACAGGCGGAAAGAAACGTCCGTAAAGATAGCCCGGTCTCCGAAACCATGGCTCAGGTGTTCTACATTTAAAATACTCATAAAACTTCTTTTATTCCGGCTTTTCCTTAAAATTCAGCCGTTTTCCCTTTCTCCTGGAACCCCAGGTAAACCTATACTACTGCAAGCAAGCTTGCGTCGGACTTCAGACCTTTTGACCCTGATATCATATAAATAATGTCATGATCGGAATCGTGATCAGAGAGAACAGTGTATTGGTAAGCAGACATTTCGACGCATACACCGGATCTGATCCATATTTTTCCGCCAGAAGCGCCGTCGTGCTTCCCGCAGGCATCGCTGTAAGAATCACCGCGCATCCTGTCATGATCGGATCTGCATTTAACAGGCGCATGATAAAGAGCGCCAGAAACGGCAGCGCCACAAGGCGCATAAACGCCAGGTACACTGTACTCCAGTCCTTAAAGGACGCCGGCGTCAGTTCCGTCATCATCGTTCCGATCAGAACCATAGAGAGCGGAGTTGTACAGTTTCCAAGACCTGTGATAGACTTTGCCAGAAATTCCGGCAGAGTAAAGTCTGTGAAGCTTCTGAAAAGTCCGATAAAGATCACGATCACGCACGGATTCAGCATGACCTTCTTAAACGCCGCCTTTTTATCCGCCTCCGCCGTGAAAATTGACACTCCTGCCGTCCACATGAAGATACGGTTTGGGATAATAAAGATCGACGCTAAGAACATTCCCGCCTCTCCGAGCACCGCCTTCACGATCGGCAGCCCCAAAAACGCCGCGTTATTGACGAGTGTGGCATACTGTAAGACGGATTTTTTCTCCCTCGGATACATGTTGTAGACAGCTTTTCCACCGAGCCATGCCGCGAAGCAGATAAAAAACGCTACTCCGAGACACAGGGCCGCCTGTTTTAACATGTCCAATGTGATATGCATGCTGAAGGAGTTAAAGATCATACAGGGCAGCGTGATCCTGAGGACAAAATCCGTGAGCTTTCCCTGCATCTTTTTCTCAATAATTCCACGCTTTCTGCAGTAAAATCCCACCGCCATGTACACGAGCAGGATCGCCTGGGTCGAAAGCATCTTCATAAAATTTTCCATACTGTTCCCTTATTTCCAAATACACACAGTCCGAAAAAGGGCTGTGCAGGGAACAGCGTTTCCGCCGCCTGCACAGCCCTTTGCTGCCCTTTCGGGATTAAAATTATTCGTCTACGCTGTAGTTCGGAGCCTCTTTTGTGATGTGGATATCATGCGGATGGCTCTCGCGGAGTGCGGCTGCGGAGATCTTAACAAAATGACTGTTCTCCTGAAGCTCTTTGATATCATGGGCGCCGCAATATCCCATGCCGGCACGAAGACCGCCCAGCATCTGGAATACGGTATCCTCAACGAATCCCTTGTAAGCGACACGTCCTTCAACGCCTTCCGGAACAAGCTTCTTCGCGTTCGACTGGAAGTAACGGTCCTTACTGCCGTTCTCCATAGCGGAAATGGATCCCATTCCACGGTAAACTTTATATTTTCTTCCCTGATAAAGTTCGAAGTCTCCCGGGCTCTCATCGCAGCCCGCGAACATGGATCCCATCATGCAGACATTACCACCGGCTGCGAGAGCCTTTGTAACATCTCCGGAATACTTAATACCGCCATCAGCGATGATCGGAATACCGTACTCCTTCGCAACCGCATAGCAGTCCATAACCGCAGTGATCTGGGGAACACCGATACCTGCAACGACACGTGTCGTACAGATAGATCCCGGTCCGATACCAACCTTGACAGCGTCAACGCCAGCCTCGATCAGGGCTCTTGTCGCCTCACCTGTTGCAACGTTACCAGCGATCACCTGAAGATCCGGGAATTTCTCCTTGATCATCTTTACGCAGTTGATAACGTTCGCGGAGTGTCCGTGCGCGGAGTCAAGAACAACAACATCGACCTTTGCATTTACAAGAGCTTCTGTTCTTTCAAGAACATTTGCTGTAATTCCGATTGCGGCACCGCAGAGAAGTCTTCCGTGGTCATCCTTAGCGGAGTTCGGATACTTGATCTGTTTCTCGATATCTTTGATCGTAATGAGTCCCTTTAAGTTAAAGTTTTCATCGACGATCGGAAGCTTCTCGACTCTTGCCTTTGCAAGAATGCGCTTTGCTTCTTCCATAGTTACGCCTTCTTTAGCTGTAACCAGATGCTCGGAAGTCATACACTCTTTGATCTTCTTGGAATAGTCTTCCTCAAATTTCAGATCACGGTTTGTGATGATTCCGACAAGCTTTTTACCCTCAGTGATCGGAACACCGGAAATGCGGAATTTTGCCATCAGCTCATCTGCATCTTTTAATGTATGTTCCGGGGACAAATAAAATGGGTCTGTGATTACTCCGTTTTCAGAACGTTTTACCTTATCTACCTCTTCAGCCTGCGCCTCGATCGACATGTTTTTGTGAATGATACCGATTCCGCCCTGTCGCGCCATAGCGATCGCCATGCGGTGCTCAGTAACGGTATCCATGCCGGCACTCATAAATGGAATATTGAGTTTGACTTTCTTTGTCAGGTGTGTTGAAACATTAACCTGATTTGGGATTACTTCAGAATATGCAGGTACAAGGAGCACATCATCAAATGTAATACCTTCACCAATGATCTTACCCATTTTATGGTTCCCTCTCTTTCTTCTGTTTTATTATGTTTAAAAAAAATATAACTAAAAACCGTCATAACGTCAGTTCCAGTTATTACAGTAAAGTATAACAGCTTTGTCGAATTTTAGCAACAGGCAATTCATATAATTTTTTTGCGATTTTATATTATTTTTGCTTATAAACATACAGAAAATTTATTTATCCTTCTGTCATTTTCCAACGTATCTTTCGTTTTCTTCCACCGGCTGTGTTTTTCCCCTGCTGGTCTACTTGTAGTCCTTTAATATCTCCAGGAATTCCCGATTTTCTTCATGTGAGCGGACACAGATCCTGTAAAATCGTTTATCAAGCAGTCTGTAATTCCTGCATGACCGGATCAGGATCCCCCGTTCCAGAAAATATTCGTATAGCCAGGATTCCTGACCGGTCTTGAAATCCTTAAACAGGAGGAAATTCGCGTCCGAGTGGAATACCGTGAAGCCTGCTTTCGTCAATCCGTCGGAAAGATACTGCCGTTCTTTCGCCACCGTCTCCCGCATCTTTTTCAAAAAAGGAATCCGTTCTTCCGAAAGTGCCGCATATCCCGCTTCCTGTGCCGGGATTGAAACGCTCCAGGGCTGCCAGTTCTCCTCCATCCGTTCTAAGAGCTCCCTGCTTGTACAGAATCCATACCCCAGCCGCAGTCCCGCCATGGCATACGTCTTTGTGAATGCCCGGAGAAGAAATAAGATTCCGCCATATTCCGGTCTTCCGGTCTCCCAGTCAAGAAATTCACGGATACAGCCGCAGCTTCGCTCCTCATCAAGGAATTCCACAAAGCATTCGTCCAGAACCAGCAGGATCCCATGTTTCTTGCAGTAGTCTAAGATTTTACAAAGATCTGCCTGCCGGATCATTGCCCCTGTGGGATTCGCCGGAGTGCATAAAAATATGATCTCCGGCTGCTCTGCTCTCAAAAAATCCAGAAATTCCGATATATTTAAGAAAAAAGATTCCGCCTCTTTTAAATAGAAAAAAGCGATTTCTGTCCCACAGGATTTTAACGCTGTTTCATACTCTGCGAAAGATGGCGCAGGGAGCACTGCCTTTTTTGGCCGTACCTCCTGTACCAGCCGGAAGATCAGTTCCGCCGCCCCGTTTCCGAAGATCATCTGATCCTCCGGGACACCGGTAATCTCTGACAGCCGTCCCCGCAGGTTTTCGCAGGAGCTGTCCGGATATCCTGTACAGAAAGCAATGCTCCTCTGGGCTGCCTCCCAGACAAAATTCGGCATTCCCAAAGGATTTACGTTGACCGAAAAATCCAGCTCCACATTCCGGTTCCGGTAGATATCACCGCCGTGTCCGTACTCCATCATGCCTCACCGCCCTTTAAAACCATCGGGATCCCGCAGACAACGCGGCACACCTTCGCCGCCCGTAATGCCAGATACTGGCAGGCGTCCCCGCTCATCTCCCGCCACAGGCGGTCTGTTTTATCGATGGGAACGATTCCGCAGCCGATCTCGTCGCAGGTAATGACTGCGTTGGGGTTCTTCTCAAGGATCATATCCAGATACCGGTACATGACCTCTTCGATCCGGATCTCGATATTTTCCGTTTCTTTCGTCTGCTCTCTGACCATCTTTGTTTCTCCGGCAGATGTTCTTTCAGCCGGGTCCCTCACAGCTGCAGTTCTCTCATTTATTTCTCTGAGGATGTTGTCGCAGAACACTCTGTCACGTTCTCTCTTCCCGTCATACTCACCCAGTACTGCGTCTATCAGTCTTCGAATATAGCTATGAAGATTCAGAACAGCCTCCGAATTAAACGCGTCTTCCAATGGCGACTGTTCGCCGTCTGCCACAAGAATGAACCGGTTCTCTTCTGTCACTGCCTCACGCATCGCAAGGTTTGATTTTCCCTGATACGCGCCTCCTACAAAAAGCCTGATCCCGCTCTGACGATCCACAGATCGATCCGTTCTTCTCTCTTCCACTTCCGTATCTTCCCTCTTCTTTTTCTTCACTATCACCGGCTCCCCGCAGATCACCTCATACACTTCATCTGCCTCCCCGGCCAGTGCGCAGTTGATTCCGCCCAGCAGCTTCCGGTACGCTTCCGTCTCCTCCGAGTAGGGGCCCTGATCTCCGGACACATCATTTGTCACGATCACCAGAAAATCCGAATTTTTTCTGATCATCCTGATTCCTTCCAGGATCCGTTCCATCGCGCCATTCTCCGGATCTTCCATGTCCCGGCGGTACATCTCGTTCGCCGCAAGATTGGAAACGCACTCCAACAGACACCGGCTCCTGGCGGGGACCTCCGCCCTCGAAAGATCCACAGGACACTCGATGGTCATAAAATTCTTTTTTTCCCGCATTTTGCGGTGTTTTCGGATCCGCTCCCTGCACTCCTCGTCCCAGGCGATCATGGTTGCAAGATAGCAGGACGGCTGATGGCACAGATCCATTTCCCGGACGCTGCCGCGCATCGATTTACCGGCGGTTTCCGCCATCGCCTCTTCCTTCTTCGCCTGTTCTGCGATCAGCTTCTCCGCAAACGCAGACTTTCCGCTGGAGCTTCCCCCATTTATCAGGATCATCATATTCTTTCTACTCTATCCTCTCAATTTTTCTTCCCGATCCACATTTTTCTCCAGACTTTCCGATCATATAATACGCTGCAGCCACCGTCACGCCGTCCTCTGCTGCCTTATGGATCAGGATCCTGCACTCTGAAGCTCTCACGCCCAGCCTGCACGCAGCCACTGCGGACCGCTCGCAGACATTTCCGGTTCCTGTGGTCTTCCGCACAAATTCCGACTCCGGGAAATCTCCCGGCTGTCCGTTTAACTCCTCACTGGAAAATGTCAGAAACGGCACCTGAAGTTCCTTCGCGAATTCGATGAGTCCCTGCTCCTGCTTCTTGATGTCGATGCTCGCCACCGCAAAGACGCTTCGCAGATCGATCCCGTTCCGCTCCATCGCGCTTTCCACCGCGGTCCGGATCTTCTCCACGGGTGTCCCGCGTTTACAGCCGATTCCAAGCGCCAAACACCGCGGGATCAGGCGCAGGACGCGGTCCGGCGGAATCCCTTTCTTTTCTTTTCCGGACACCGTAACCCAGAGATTCCGCTTACAGATCCGATCCTCAAAAAGTCCCTCCGGAATCTTTTTCCATGCTGAAAATCCGAAATCCGAGAACATTCCCACGGGCTCACCCGCAAGGATATCAGCCGAAATCTCCTTCGCAAGTTTCCGGTCCGTGATCACAAATCCATGATCCTTTGCAAACATGTCCACCGCAAATTTCTTCTCCACATCCGTCGCAGTTGTCACCACCGGCACTGCACCGATCCCGGAAGCCACCGCTTCCGCCAGCCGGTTCGCTCCACCAACGTGTCCGGAAAGAAGCGGGATCACAAACTGTCCCGCCTCATCCACACAGACCACCGCCGGATCCTGGAACTTATCCCGCACATATGGTGCAATGGAGCGCACCGCGATCCCGCAGGCACCCACAAAAATAAGAGCATCGTCCCGCAGGAAAGCTTCCTTCGTCCACTCCGAAAGTCCGCCCTCCGGCACCGCCTGATAAGGCACTCCGGCATCCGCCGCCGCAAGCTGGAGCGCGTACCGCCCGGCGATCCACAGAGACTGATACAGAATGCCCCCGCCGCAGGATCTGTCCTCCGCCTTTGCGCTCCTATCACGATGTTCAGGGCAGGACGCATTCACGAAAGCTTCAGAAGCTCCGGAAAGGGTGTCATTGATCCGCTTCATCGTCTCAAAGCCGGCTCTTGTAAAGCAAATAAGCGATATATTCATAATTGATTCCCTTCCGAGATCTGATTTTTCCATATGACTGAACTGTTGCATCTCTCTTCCCTAATTATAAAAGAAAACCGCCATTGTTTCAATGGCAGTTTTCCCCTGAATTCTCCTTGTCCTGCGTTTTTGCGGACATTTCTCTCTTCTTTTTTGTCACAAGACCGCCGATTCTGCCGCTCTCTTTTGCGGTAAGACACCGCCAGCCACCGGCGATTACCTTGTCCGCCAGCCCCAGCTCCTTCGCAATCTCGAATTTCATCCGGTCCTCCGGCTTTAAGTGTTCCGGATCCACCGGTTCTCTTTTTTTCTTCGACACAGGCTCACGCTCCTTCCATATGGAGAGTATGCCCGCTGTCCGGCATTTTCATACAGATCGGTTTCTACTAAGATCCCATTATTTATTTTGCGTATCCATTCTCACCCTGAAATACGACGATCTTTTCTACCTTATTTCCGTTCTCCTCGTTCCAGATCAGGATCTCGGTTCCTTCTGTAAGGTCTTCCTCGGAGACAATATTTCTTGTCAGATATGGAAGAAGTCTTGTTTCAGCGGTAATCTCGTAATTGATCCCATTCTCGGCTGTGAGGACCCACTCACCTTCTGTATTTGCAGCCGTCACTTTCTTTACCTTCGTATATCTCGGGAAATCATATCCCTCTGCCTGTACTAAGATCAGCAGACCATTTGTGATCGGCGGAAGGCTCAACGTCATTGCCTCGTCTACATAAGCGCTGATGGTATTTCCTTCTTTCAGATCACCGAGTTCCACCGGATAACCATTCTCTGCGTCCAGAACCTTCGTATCCTCTGCGATCGTAATTACAACATCCTCATCAAATCCATTATCCTGGCGATGCATCGTAAGCTGTCCGTCTTCCACAGAAACGATTGTTCCCATCATCGGATCAGACTCACTTGCAGCCTCCGTGTCTGCCGCTCCACTTTCCTGACTGGTACTGTCCGGAAGTTTTCCCGCCTCGTTTTCCGTAGTCGCAGAAGTCCCCGTTCCTGCAGAAGTCTCAACAACTGTTGTTTTTGTCTCCGCCTTTGTCTGTCCATCCGCCTTGCCGCATCCGGTGATCCCCATAGATGCAATCATCATGGCCGCACAGGCAAGTGCTGTCATTCTTTTCATATTTTTCATCATAATAAAATTCCTCCTGTTATCCTGTATTGGTCTTTGCCGGATCGCATTGTTTTACAGCGGTCTCCTTCAAATACCGATTTGCGGCCGTCCTGATTTTCAGGGTTACTGTTCACGCCTTGCGCAAACAGTAACCGATTTTGTGTACAGTAACTTTTCAGGCCCTGCCGCCGTCTTTCTCTTTTGTACGGTTATCTTAACATACAAATCTTGAGATTACACTATGATTTCAATTACAAATCCCTTACGCATTTTTGTAGTGTGGGCATAATTTGCGGCATTTCTGCGGCAGGCTTTGCGGCCTCTGAAATTCCAAGGAATTTCCTGTTACATAAAAAAAGGACACCGCCCGTAAAGAACGATGTCCTCGAAAATTCTTATTTAAGCATCACCTTCGGATTACTCCTCTGTCTGCTCCTGTGCGTTGTCAGCCTCAAGAGCCTTCATGCTTAAGCTGATCTTTCTGTCTGCCTCGTTGAAATCAACGATCTTAGCAGTGATCTCCTGACCGATGGAAAGTACATCAGCCGGCTTAGCAACGTGCTCTCTGGAGATCTGGGATACATGAAGCAGAGCGTCTACGCCCGGCTCAAGCTCAACGAATGCGCCGAAGTCAGTCATACGAGCTACCTTACCTGTAACTACGTTGCCTACTGCGTACTTCTCAGCAGCGTCAGCCCACGGATTTGTCTCCGGGAACTTCATGGAAAGGGCAATCTTCTCACCGTTGATGTCTTTGATGAGAGCTGTTACCTTATCGCCAACCTTGAATACTTTCTTCGGGTTCTCGATTCTGCCCCAGGACATCTCGGAGATGTGGAGTAAACCGTCAGCACCGCCGAGATCGATGAATGCACCGAAATCAGTTACGTTCTTAACAGTTCCTTCTACCTTGTCACCTACAGCGATCTTCTCGAAGAGAGCTTTCTGCATCTCAGCCTTCTTAGCAACGATAAGCTGCTTGCGGTCGCCGATGACTCTTCTTCTTCTCGGATTGAACTCTGTGATAACGAATTCGATCTCTTTATCAGCATATTTGGATAAATCTTTCTCATATACGTCGGATACAAGGCTTGCCGGGATGAAGATTCTAGCTTCGTCCACGATAACACTTAAACCGCCGTCAAGAACCTGGGAAACCTTTGCTGTAAGAACCTCGTGGTTCTCAAATGCCTCCTCAAGTCTCTTATTTCCTCTGTCTGCAGCCAGTCTCTTGTAGGAAAGAGCAACCTGACCTTCACCGTCGTTCACCTTTACGACTTTGGCTTCCATCTCGTCACCAACATGTACAAGATTTCTTAAGTCTACGTTGGACTCGTTTGTGTATTCACTGCGGGTAATGATGCCATCAGACTTGTAACCAATATTTAAAACGATTTCGTCTTCTTTTACGTCAATGACCTTACCGGTGACAACCTCTCCTGTACGTATTGTTTTTAATGATTCTTCTAACATTTGTTCAAAACTTAACTCTGACATTTAGTATGAACCTCCTCGATAATATTGTTTGGGGTTGACGCCCCGGCCGTAATACCTACACTGCGCACAGAACTAATACATTCAGGATTAAAGTCGCCCAGAGTCTGGATGTAATAGGTGTTTTTACATTCCTTCCGGCAGATATCGTATAGCTTCTGGGTATTCGAGCTGTGTTTCCCGCCGATAACCAGCATCACTTCCACCTGCGAGGCTATCCTCATCGCTTCCACTTGTCTTTCCTGTGTTGCATTGCAAATCGTATTTAAAACAGTTATATCATACCTCGTTTTAGAAATTTTTTCAACTATATCTTGAAATTTCTTGTAATTAAATGTCGTCTGGGATACAATACAAAGTTTCTCATTTTCCGGAAGCTGCAGCTTAAGAAAATCATCCATGTCCTCGATGACCACTGTCCGCTCATCTCCCCATCCCTTGATGCCCTGCACCTCCGGATGGTCCTCACTGCCTATGATCAGGACTTTTCTTCCTTCTGCTGACTGTTTTTCAACGATCCGGTGGATCTTTTTCACATAGGGACATGTGGCATCCACGATCTCCACATCGTTTTCCTTTAAGATCTCGTAGACATTTTTTCCGACACCGTGGGAGCGGATCACCACGACCGCGTCGCGGAGCGTCTTTAATTCTTCCAGGGAGTCGATGACCTCCACGCCTTTTTCCCTGAGGTCCCCAACGACCTGTTCGTTGTGGATAATGGGACCGTAGGTGTAGATCGGTTTTTCCGACTTTCCGATCTGCTCATATACTTTTTCCACGGCACGCTTCACACCAAAGCAGAAGCCCGCCGTCTTTGCAACCGTTACTTTCATCTTATGCACCCTGCTTTTTATCGATCATCGATACGATGGTGTCCACGACTTCCTTTAAAGTCAGGTCAGAGCTGTCTAAAAGCACCGCGTCATCTGCCTGTTTTAACGGGGAATTCTCCCGGTGCATATCCCGGTAGTCCCGATCGATGATGTCCTTCTCGATCTCATCGAGATCGCAGGCTGTTCCTTTCTCCTTAAGCTCATTATAGCGGCGTTTCGCCCGGACTGCGGAGCTTGCGGTCAGATATACCTTCACATCGGCATCCGGCAGAACACAGGTTCCGATGTCGCGGCCGTCCATGATCACGTCCGCCTTCTTTGCCAGGTCTTTCTGGAGTTCCACGAGTTTCTCACGGACCTTCTTGTAGACGGATGTGGCTGAAGCCATGTTTCCGACCTCCTCGGTGCGGATCAGGCCAGATACATTCTCACCATTTAATATTACCTGCTGCGCGCCGTCCTCGTAGCAGATCGTGATCTCCACCTTGTCAAGTACCGCGTTGATAGCGTTCTCGTCGGTCTTATCGATTCCCTGGCGCAGAAAATATAACGCCATTGCCCGGTACATTGCTCCGGTATCCACATAGATAAAATTTTTCAGAGCTGCCACAGACTTTGCCACGGTGCTCTTTCCGGCTCCTGCCGGTCCGTCTATCGCTACATTAAAAGACATGTTATTCTCCCCTTAGTTTATTCCAAGATTTTTTATTTATTCGTGATGGTTCCATATCTTTACAGCCACACGGATTCAAAGCTGCTTCTCAGGTCCGGTGCTCTATACGCTCCTGCCTGCCAGCATTCCGGTTGACCAGGCGATCTGCAGGTTGAATCCACCTGTCACACCGTCCAGATCCAGAACCTCGCCCGCAAAATAGAGGCCCTGCAGCTTTTTCGATTCCATAGTAGACGGATTCACTTCCTTCACATTTACTCCGCCCTGCGTCACGATCGCCTCATTGTATCCGCGGAGTCCTGTGAGTGTCACGGAAAACGCTTTTGTGAGATCCACCAGACGCTTTCTCTCCTCCGCAGTCACCTCATTGACCTGTTTTTCCGGATCAATACCGCTCCTCTCTATCATCACCGGGATCAGCTTTGCCGGGAAGAGGTGATTTAAGGAGTTCTTAAACTGCTTATTTTTCGCCTCATCGAAATCCCGCAGGATTCTCGCATCCAGCTGCTCTTTCGAGAGTGCCGGTTTCAGGTCGATATCCATTCTGAGCGGCGTTTTTTTGATGATCTTCGCCGCATAGCTGCTGGCACTCAAAACGACAGGTCCGCTGACGCCGAAATGCGTAAACAGCATCTCGCCGAACTCTTTCCAGAGCACTTTCTTTCCGTTCCAGACAGTCACCTCGATGTTTCTCAAGGAGAGTCCCTGAAGTTCTTTCACATCATCTTCTGCACATACAAACGGAACAAGTGCCGGTGACAGAGGTGTCACCGTGTGGCCCGCCTCTTTTGCAAAACGGTACCCGTCCCCCGTGGAACCTGTTGACGGGTAGGAAAGTCCGCCTGTGGCGATCACCACCGCATCGGCATCCACACTCTTTCCGGTTTTTTCCAGAACGATTCCCGCCGCCTTTTCATCCCTGATCACGATATCCCTGACCGGTTCATTTAAGAAGATCTTTACGCCCAGAGATTTCATCTTCCGCTCCAGGGCCCCTGTCACATCGGAAGCATGGTCCGATACCGGGAACATTCTCGCTCCCCGTTCTTCCTTCACAGGGCAGCCGTTTGCCTCCACAAGATCCACGATATCAAAATTTGTGAATCCATAGATGGCACTGTAAAGGAACTTCCCATTGGAGACCATATTTCTGAACAGGTCCTCCGTATCGCAGCCGTTCGTCAGGTTGCAGCGTCCTTTTCCCGTGATATAGATCTTTTTCCCAAGCTTCTCATTTTTCTCATAAACGGAGACATCATGTCCGCACTCCGCGGCACCGATGGCAGCAGCCATTCCTGCTGCCCCGCCGCCTATAATCACCACTTTGCTCATTTTTTTCTGTTCTTTTCCACTTCTTTTATCTTTTTTTCCATGGCATCCGCCACAGTTTCGAGGACTTTGATCCTCGCATACCACTTGGAATTTCCTTCCACAACGATCCAGGGTGCATCCTTTGTAGAGGTTTTTTCCAGCATTTCATTCACAGCAAGCACGTAAGCATCCCACTTTTCCCTGTTTCTCCAGTCCTCGTCCGTGATCTTCCACCGTTTTTCCGGGTTCTTCATCCGGTCATTGAACCGCCGCTCCTGCTCGTCCTTGTCGATCTGGAGCCAGAATTTTAAGACAAGAGCTCCGGAGTTCACAAAATGTGCTTCCATCTCGTTGATTTCCCGATATGCATGGTGCCAGTCCTCCTCGGAACAGAAGCCCTCGATCCGCTCCACCATGACTCTTCCGTACCAGGTGCGGTCAAAGATCGCGATGTGTCCTGCCTTCGGAACATGATTCCAGAAGCGCCAGAGATAGTGATGGGATTTTTCCACATCGTTCGGGGATGCTGTCGGGCAGACCTTATATCCGCGGGGATCAAGATGGCTCGTCAGACGTTTGATCGCGCCTCCCTTTCCGGCGGCATCCCAGCCCTCAAAGCCAAGGATCACCGGGATCCGCAGACGGTAGAGTTCTCCGTGGAGCACTTCCAGTCTTTTCTGGAGCTTGTCCAGTTTTTTCCGGTATTCCGCCTCCTCAAGGCGCTTTGTCAGGTCCGCTTTTGCAAGGATCCCTTTTTCATATCTGTCAGGCGGAACCGGTTCCTCAAAGATCTCCGCCTCTTTTCCCGCCCGTTTTTTCTCAAGCGCCTTTTCCAGAATATCTGCCACTGTCTTTATGACCACCAGCGCCGTCCCGCTCTTTTCCTTCGCGTCGATCACGTACCAGGGCGCGTAAGGCGTATCCGTTCTTCTGATCATCTCATCGCTGAGCTTCTTATATTTTCCGTAATGGGCATTTCTCGCAAGTTCTTTCTCTGTGACGCGCCATGCGGTATCCTTTGATTCCAGAAGTTTTTTAAACCGTTTTTCCTGTTCCTTCTCGGAAATATCCAGAAAAAATTTAATGAGAACGGTTCCGCCGTCCACCAGGCATCTCTCAAACGCGCAGATATCCTCAAACGCGGCATCTGCTTTCTTTTCATTCAGCTTTCCCTCGAACCGGTCCGCCTGAACCCTCCGGTACCAGCTTGTGTCATAGATCGTGATCCGCCCTTCCGCCGGGGCATGGACCGCAAACCGCCAGAGGAACGGGCGGAGCGCTTCCTCCTCGGTATCCTTATCTCCGGTGTAAACGTCAAAGCCTCTCGGATCCAGCGCCTGCATGAGCCGGCCGATCTGCACGCCCTTTCCGGCACCGTCGTAACCGTCAAAGGTAATATAGACAGGAATCTTTTCCTCTTTGCATTCCCGCTGAAGGTTCCCGAGTCTCAGCATTTCTTCCTTCAGCGCTTCTTTTTGCTGTTTCTTCTCATCTCTCATGGACCGATCCCTCCATTCCATTTTATGGTCTGTCAAACAGTCAGGTTCATCGTCAGTCTTTCCGGATCCCGGTGGTCTGTGATCTACCGGTTCATTTTCGCATGTTCCTTCGCAAGCTCCCCGTATAATGTCAACGCGTTCCAGCCCTGGTTCGTCGGCGTAAGGACTGCCTTGTAGTCGATCCGTCCGGCCCCAGTCTTTCTCAGCGCAAGGATCACCATGTCCACCTGCCTCGAGGTGAGTCCCGCCATCACCATCATCTCTTTTTCAAAGTCATCTCCTGTATAGACCTCCCCACAGGACACGAGTTCCTTCACTCCGGCAAGATATCCCACCGGTTCCAGATACTCTTCCTTTTTCACAGCCCGCAGCTTCATTCCAAGCGGGAACAGCGCCCTCTTGATCTTCGCAAGTCTCTCGCCTTCCGGCAGATGGTATAAAAGAATGATTGGTTTCATATATGATCTGACCTTTCCGTTTCTCATCCCCGACGGATTGAGACCGCAGGGCATTATACTGTTCTCATTATAGCAATTCCCGTCTCTGTTTGCAACTTTTGCCTGTACCGGTAAAGCAAAAGCAGGGGCTGGTTCATTCCAGCTCCTGCTCATCAAAAATCGGGGCAACAGGATTTGAACCTGCGACCTCTCGGCCCCCAGCCGAGCGCGCTACCAAGCTACGCCATACCCCGGGAACAGAAATTATTATACCAGAAACCGGCAAAAAAGCAACCGGAAAATATCGTCAGAAACATACAGAAAAGGACCCGCAGTTTCCGCAGGTCCTTTCAATTTTTCACAAAAGCCGGAGCCATCCGGCACGTTTAGTGGTCATATGGAACTCACGCCTCTTCCTTCAGCACCCCATTCACTGCGCGGATCACAAACATTGTGGCCACCATAAGCGCAATGGCGATCGGCAGGGCGATCCATGCGGACTGTACAAAGCCCGCGATGATGTAGGAGACGAAGGACACAGCCGCCGCCGTGACCGCATACGGAAGCTGGGTCGTCACATGGTTTACATGTTCACACTGGGCTCCGGCGGATGCATGATCGTCGTGTCGGAGATTGGAGAACAGTGGTCACCGCAGACAGCTCCTGCCATGCAGGCAGAGATCGAGATGATCATGAGGTCCGGGTTGCTGTTCTCAAATACAGCAACCACGATCGGGATCAGGATTCCGAAGGTTCCCCAGGATGTTCCCGTCGCGAAAGCCAAAAAGCACCCCACAACGAAAATGATCGCTGGGAGGAAATTTAAGAAGGAACGGGCGCTGGACGCAACCACAGTCGCCACATAGACATCTGCGCCGAGGCTGTCCGTCATCGCCTTCAGTGTCCACGCGAAGGACAGGATCATGATCGCCGGGACCATGGACTTAAAACCTTCCGGAATGCAGGCCATGCACTCGGAGAATTTCAGGACCCGGCGTACCTGATAGAGACCGATGGTGATCAAAAGTCCGAAAAAGCTTCCCATCGTAAGTCCCAGGGACGCGTCACTCTGGGAGAAGGCTGTCACAAAATCCTCTCCTGAGAAAAATCCACCCGTATAGAGCATGCCGACCATGCAGCAGATGATCAGGGATATGATCGGGATCAGAAGATCCAGAACGGTTCCCCTGACAGAAACCTCCGGCTGTTTCTCCGTGTCATACGGACGTCCCGGTGTGGTATAAAGGTCTCCCTTGAGCGCATTCTTCTCATGGAATTTCATAGAGCCGAATTCTGTCCGTAAGAGTACCATTCCGATCATCATCACGATCGTCAGGATCGCGTAAAAGTTGTATGGGATCGCCCGCACGAAGATAGAAAATCCGTCCTCGCCCTCAACAAATCCGGTAACCGCGGCCGCCCAGGAAGAGATCGGTGCGATAATGCAGATCGGAGCTGCCGTTGCGTCGATCAGGTACGCGAGCTTTGCTCTTGAGACTTTAAATTTGTCTGTTACAGGGCGCATCACGCTTCCCACGGTCAGGCAGTTAAAATAATCATCGATAAAGATCAGACAGCCCAGCAGGATCGTCGCAAGCTCCGCGCCCACGCGTCCCTTAATATGATCCGCCGCAAACTGGCCGAATGCTGCCGACCCGCCGGCCCGGTTCATCAGGCACACCATCGTTCCAAGGATCACAAGGAAGATCAGGATTCCCACATTGTAGCTGTCAGAGAGAACGCTGATCATTCCATCCTCAAAAATATGGGTGATCGTTCCCTCAAAGCTGAAACCGGAGTACAGGATTCCACCCATGAGAACACCGATGAACAGGGAACTGTACACCTCTTTTGTGATAAGCGCTAACCCGATCGCCACGACCGGTGGAACGAGCGCCCAGAACGTCGCGTAGACTGCCGGCACATACTCTTCTGTCTGCTCTGCGCCAAATACGGTTGTCGCGAACATCAGGACCAGCACCAAGGAAAGCACTGCTGTCCTTTTTATATTTTTCTTCATATCCGTCATAACGGATTCCTCCCTCCTGCCTCCGGAGAGTTCCACGCTCTCCGCTTTTCCCGCAAGTTTTATGTTTTATGTGACTGCCCGGTGCCTCCCGGCTGCCGGCTTATTTTTATGTAACAGGGAATTCCCCGGAATTTCCTGTTACATGAAGAAATCCCCTCTCATCAGTACAATCTGGTGAAAGGGGATCACAACATACACAATTACGATTCTTTATTCATCCCAGTTGTGGTATACAGCCTGTACGTCGTCATCCTCATCAAGGAGATCAAGGATTCTCTGCATCTTCTTGATTGCTTCCTCGTCGGTAAGTTCTACCCAGTTCTGCGGGATCATAGTAATATCAGCCTCTACCATCGGGATTCCGGCTTTCTCGAGAGCCTCGCGGACTGCACTGAAGTTGTCCGGATCTGTGATAACCTCGTAGCTGTCCTCCTCCTCGGAGAAATCCTCAGCGCCTGCATCGAGTGCAGCCATCATGAGTTCGTCGGCATCCATATCACACTCTTCTTTGTCGATCACGATCTGACCCTTGCGGTCGAACATGAAGGAAACGCTTCCCTGTGCGCCTACGTTTCCGCCGCCCTTTGTGAAGGCGCTTCTTACGTTTGCCGCTGTACGGTTCTTGTTGTCTGTAAGTGTGTCAACGATGATCGCAACACCGCTCGGACCGTATCCCTCGTATGTTAAGTTTTCGTAGTTTACGGAGTTTAAGTCACCGGCTGCTTTCTTGATACCGCGGTCGATGGTATCGTTCGGCATGTTGTTTGCTTTCGCTTTTGCGATCACATCACGCAGCTTGCTGTTGTTAGCCGGGTCAGCGCCGCCCTCTTTAACTGCGACAGCGATCTCTCTTCCGATTACGGTAAAGATCTTACCCTTTGCTGCGTCGTTCTTCTCTTTCTTATGTTTGATGTTGGAAAATTTATTATGTCCTGACATCGTTTTAGCTTCCTTTCTCTTCGCATCTCGCTCTTTTTTATCTCTCGTGCACCAGTCCCATGGATCTTTTCGTGCGCATTATACATAGTCTAAAATATTTTAACATCATTTTTCTGATATGGCAAGCGCTTTTTCCGGATACCCCTGCTCCACTTTTCCTTGACACACTCCACTCTGAGTATTTATACTCATTTCATAGCGATCCAGTGCCTTCCAGCCTATGATCTTCCGGGGTCAGCCCGGCAGATTCTGTGGATGGATGCATCTGACCTGCATTTTTGCGCAAGTGCGCATCATTGGCACATTAGTGCCTGTTTGTATAATAGGGAATTCCCCGGATTTCCTATTACAAAATACTAACTATGGAGGACATGACGATGAAGAAGATTGAGATTGACACATTCCTGAAGTTCCGGTTTTTGAGCAACCCGCATTTCTCACCCGATGGAACGAAGATCGCCTTCACGGTATCCGTACCGGACCGGGAGAACAATGGCTATCTGTCTGACCTGTACCTGTATGATCTCGGGAAAAAGGCTGTCTCCCGTGTCACCTGCGGCGGTGACGCGAAGATCTGGTCCTGGACTGCGGAAAATACACTGATCTTTACTGCGGCACGGACTGCTGCCCTCAAAAAAGAAAAAGAGAACGGCACTTCTTTCTTTTATGAAATCTCTCCGTCCGGCGGCGAGGCCCAGTGCATCACGTCCATTCCGGCTTCTGTCACAGGGATCCGCCTTCTCCCGGACGGGCGTTACCTCCTGACGATCCGCCATGATAATTACAAGGATACAAGAAAGAAATCTTACGAGGTCTTCGATGAGCTTCCGTTCTGGGGCAATGGCCAGGGATACACGAATGCAAAGAGAAACCGGTACGCCGTCTATGATATGGGATCCGGTAACCTCACTTACGTGGCGGACGAATGGACCGACTGTTCCCAGTTCTCTATTTTCGGTGATCTTCTGCTTTATAAGGCATATCCGTGGAAACAGGGCGTCATGGGGATCCGTCCGGGCATTTATCTCTATAACCTCTCCACCGGTGAGACGAAAACACTCCTCGCGCCGGATTCCATGCGCACCGGAGTTGTCTCCCTCATAGACGAAAAGACTGCACTCATTGCGGCAACGGATGACTCCTATAAAGATACGACGAAATACTGTGATTTCTACCATATGGATCTCGCGGACGGATCCATGAAGCTGATCCATCCTTATGAGTCTTCCATCGGCGGCTCCTCCGTGGGCTCCGATTCCAGATTCGGCGCAGGACAGACATTTAAGGCTGTGGACGGAGAATTTTACTATATCTCCACCGTGGGAGATTTTTCCCATCTCTATAAGATGTCCCGGGGCGGCACCGTCTCCGAGCCGCTGACGGCAGGAAGCTCCTGCGACAGCTTCGATCTTGCGGGCGGACACATCGCCTCCATGGAATTCCACGGGCTCCACATTGCGGAACTTTTTGTAGACGGCGAGCAGGTGACCCACATGAATGACTGGCTCACCGACGAATATGACGTACAGACACCGGAGGCGTTCTCTTTCACCGCCAGCGATGGGTACGAGATCCACGGATGGGTATTAAAACCGGCAGGTTTCGAGGAAGGTAAGTCCTATCCCGGTATCTTAAATATCCACGGCGGTCCGAGAACCGTTTATTCCGATGTCTACTATCATGAGATGCAGATGTGGGCAAACCGCGGATACTTTGTGTTCTTCTGCAATCCGAGAGGATCTGACGGACGTGGCACAGATTTTGGAAATATCAACGGAATCTACGGAACGGTGGACTATCAGAACCTGATGGATTTCACGGATGAAGTTCTGAAGCGGTACCCGATGATCGATCCGGAACATCTCGGTGTCGCAGGCGGCTCCTACGGCGGATTCATGACAAACTGGATCATCGGACATACCGACCGGTTCCATGCCGCCGCCTCCCAGCGTTCCATCTCCAACTGGGTATCCTTTGAGCACAACTCCGATATCGGACACACCTTCATCTTAAACAACCAGGGAGCCAACACGAGGACCGATGTGGAGCTTCTCTGGAAGCAGTCCCCTCTCCAGTTTGCGCCGAACTGCAAGACACCGACACTCTTTATCCACTCCGATGAGGACTACCGATGCTATATGGCGGAAGGACTCGCCATGTTCAGCGCCATCAAGCGGAACGGCTGCCCATCGAAGCTTTGCCTGTTCCATGGAGAAAACCATGAGCTGTCCAGAGGCGGAAAGCCGGAGAACAGGATCGACCGGATGACGGAGATCATTGACTGGATGGATGAATATTTAAAATAAAGGAAATGATCCTACCGCTCTTTTTATACATGCCACAAGATTTCCTGTTAATGAAAAAGAATGTGCCTTGGCACATTCTCGCGCCTCGCGCGGTCGCTTGCGACAATCTACATCTTCGCGCGAGTGCGCATCTTTGGCACGTCAGTGCCTTTTTATGTAACTGGGAATTCCTCGGAATTTCCTGTTACATAAAAAATGGCTGCAGGGTCGTATCCCCTGCAGCCGCAGATCTTATCATTATCGATTCACATAATTCAGCACCAATGCAAGAAGCAGCATATGAACCGGATAAAATGCATAACAGCTATACTGGAAGACTTTCGTATGGCAGCCCTGCCGTCCACGATACAGCCAGATTGGAATCAGTGAAAGCAATGCAAGTCCCTGCTGGCAGAGTTCAAAGTCCATGCCAAAAAGCCAGATGGGGTACATCAGACCTCCCAGCAGCTCTACGTTGATCCAATAAAGCGCCAGAAGCTGTCCGGAAAAGCACCACCATTTTCTTCCCCGGAAAAAGTAAAAAACAAACAGCGTCAATACACCGGCACCGTAGTAATCTGCCATTCCTACCGTCCCAAGTGCACTTCCAGCCAGCACGATCAGTACCGCTGTCGGCAGAAAGATCCACAGCTTCTGTTTTTTTCGAACTTTTTCCATCAAATGGATTCCAAAGAGTCCTATCAACAGCGTCCAGATCACATTCTGATGAAACGGATAAAACCAGGTTCCGCCATACATCAGATCAAAGGGGATCTCCGACAGCACCGCAAACAGCAGCAGCCGGAGAATGTACTTTTTAAAGCTGTGCGTGTGAAAATATCCTTCCACTGCCATAAATGCAAAGATGGGAAACGCGAGCCTTCCTACACAGGTCAGCCAGTCCTGCGCCGGAAGAAGCGTGGCCCAGAGATGATCCATCAGCATAAATGTCATGGCGATGATATGGAGCATTGCTGCACTGATGTCAAAGGTTCCTGACTGAGATGAATGTACTTGATTTTTTACCATATTGTCACTCCTGTTGTTTTCTCTCAGTCCAATTATACTTCCATTTACCGTCTCTGGTCAAATCCCTGTCAGTGACAACGTTTCTTCTGCCTGCCGTCTCACGTTCACACCTGTCAAAATCGAATCCTGCAAGCCCTGCCCATAGCGCGGCCCCACGATATGTGTATGGCAGCACTGCTTTCTTTTATTGAATTGCAGCATCGGACAGGCTCTGCAAAACCTGTCCAATATCAGCATTGATACAGGCGGACTGCCGCTCGATCCCCTGCGGGCAAACTGCCTGCCCCTGGTTGATACAGGCGTAGATTGCGTCCGGGTTCTTAGCTGTCATCTGCCAGAACGGATATTTAATGATAATAGGCGTATTGTACCCAACGCCTACTTCCAGAAAGAGGATTTTTCCGCCTGCCCGGGTTCGGAGAAAATTCTCATACCGCTCCGCTGCTCTGTGCCAGCCCTCGTCCTCTACGAAGGTATCATCACAGCGGAGATTCATGGTCAAAGGCTTGCCGCAGTGGGGACAGGTCGGAAGAAGCTCAGTCGGGATTTTCATGTCTTCCTGCCGTTCCACCATCTCCCGAATGACAGCTTCGTTATCAAAGGTCTCCTGACAGCACGGCTCAATGCACTGGAACAGGCCGTAATCGCCCTGTGTGTAGAATAGCCGCTTCTTGTCAAAGCCAGCCTTCTGAAAGCAGTGGTCAACATTCGTGGTGATGACAAAATAATCTTTGTCCTGTACCAGCTTAAAAAGGTCCTCATAGACCGGATTAGGCGCGTCCTGATAGCGGTTGATGTAGACATACCGGCTCCAATACGCCCAATACTCCTCCAGGGTATCAAAGGGGTAAAAGCCGCCGGAGTACATATCCCGAAAGCCGTATTTCCGGGCAAAATCAGAAAAGTATGCTTCAAACCGTTCGCCGGTGTATATAAAGCCCGCCGCCGTAGACAGTCCGGAACCGGCACCGATCACCACGGCGTCACAGTCCTGTAAAGCAGCTTTCAGCCGTTCAATCGGCTCCGAGTAGCTTTTCGTAGATTGCTTTGTCCAAATCTTTGAAAACATTGAAAATCACCTTCTTCACACTGGTTTGCTTTTTGAGAAATTCTTTAACGGTCTCCACGGCGATCTCTGCCGCTAAGTCGTTGGGGAAGTGAAACTCTCCCGTGGAAATGCAGCAGAACGCCACGCTTTCCAGATTGTTTTCTGCTGCCAGCTCCAAGCAGGAGCGATAGCAGGAGGCCAGCAGTTCCTCAGCCTCTTTTGTCACGCACTCGTCGATGATCGGACCAACCGTATGCAGGACATATTTGCAGGGCAGATTAAACGCCGGAGTGATTTTTGCCTGTCCGGTAGGTTCCGGATAGCCCTGCTGTTTCATCAGTTCTCCACAGGCAAGCCGCAGCTCCACACCCGCAAAGGTGTGAATGGCGTTGTCGATGCAGCGATGGTTGGGAATATAGCAGCCGGTCATACCGGAATTTGCGGCGTTCACGATAGCATCGCACTTGAGAGTGGTAATATCGCCCTGCCAGAGATACACCCCCGGCTGAATGGGCGTCAAGTCTGCAATATCCGTGATGCCCTTTGCGGCGGTCTCACCTTGCAGGTATTCACCCTGTATTTTCAAAAAATCTGCTCCAATGCGCTGCGGGGCGCGAATATTCATCAGCCCCCGCAAAAGCTGGCGCTGGCTCTCCGGCTCTGTTGGAATACTCATATCCCGATATTCCGGGCGTTCTTTCAAAAGTGACTGGATGAGAAACTGTCTTTTTTCACTCTGGTTCATAGTCAAACCCTCTTTTCGATAACCTGCTTGGGACAAATTTCTGCACATTGCCCGCAATGCAAGCAATGGTGTTGGTCGATAACTACCGGCTTCCTGGTGATGTCGATACACTTCTGGGGACAAACGGAATAGCACAGCTTACAGCCGATGCAGCCTTCGCCCACATAGTATCCCTGTGCTTCCTGTGCTTCTTTTCCAATGGTGAAGCTGTCCCGGACAATATGTGCCGGATCACTGATATCAAAATACTCGCCATCTGCTTCATACAGGCAGGATACCTCCAATGCGCTGCGGGTATTACCGGGATAGATGGACTGCATATAGGCGTTTTTTTCGAAAATCTCATCCAGCTTTTCGCTTCCGATGTTTTTGATCTTCCCCCGCAGGGAGATTGAGATTTTGTCCTTAGTGGCGGACAGAGCGATGTACCCCTGCTCCATAAGCTGGGCATAGAATGCCTTGCCCCTTGCAGTAAGAAAATACACGCCCTGCTCGTCATAGAGCATCATGTCGATGACGCGGGTCTGGGGATGCCCGTCTGCTCCGATGGTGGCAATGGTGGTGGAGTGGATATTTTCCACCAGTAATTCCAAATAATCTTGTTTCATCATAACATCAACACCCTTTCAGAATCGGCGCAAGCCGTTTATAGGTCAGCATGGTAAAGCCGCCGATGACAAGCCCTTTCAGAATGTTGAAGGGCAAGGCATTGAACAGCACAATGTCCAGCTTTGTGTGGATGAACGGCAGGAATGCGCCGAAGGAGGCGATAAGCTGATCCAGTGGCATGAACGTCTCAAACAGTGGCAGCAGGATGAAGTAGTTCGCCAGCGCTGCGGCAAAGCCCATCACAAAGCTGGCGGCGACACAGGCAAGCAGTGCCGTTTTCTTGGTTTTGCGGTGTTTATAAATAACCCCGGCAGCGACTACATAAGAAGCGCCCATCAGAAAGTTGGCGATCTCTCCGACACCTCCCGTGGAGGTGGTCATAAGCTGCAAGGCGTTTTTGACAAGTTCAATAAGCAGACCAGAAACCGGTCCAAAGGCAAATGCGCCGATGAGTGCCGGAAAGTCCGACAGGTCCATCCTTGCAAAGGACGGAGACAGCGGCACGGGAAACTCCGCAAAGGCAAGGACATACGCCATTGCAGAAAGCAGTGCGGTCATGGTGATGGTACGGATATTGAGGGCGGCAGCTCTTTTCGGCTGCTGCATGGTAACGGTGCGGTTCATAATGCTCCTATCTTGAGGATATGCTTGGATTTGAAACAGCCCCACAGGACGGGTTTTCCTGCGGGGCTGCTTCCTCATATCTTCTTTCATCCGGACTATACCGTCGGTTGCGGAGTTTCACCGCATCGGGCGCTTTTGCGCTTCGCAGACTTTACTGCCGGTCAGGAATTTCACCTTGCCCCGAAGATGTCGAATTGAGAGTTTCTTAGAACTCGTAGGGAGGATTGCCGGAGAAGTCAGCGATAACGCCGTGAGCATTATCCAGATAGAACACCTCAAAGATGGGGTTGGCAGCCTCGCCGTACTGACCCTTCACGATGGGGTTCTGGATGCACATTTCCTTGGCAGCCATGTTGTTCTCAAACACAGCCTTGCCGTGCAGACGGATCCATGCATACTCCGGGCTTGAAACGGAAATCTCGATTTCCGGGTTTTCCTGCATATCCTTGTAGACATCCTTCTGGTTGTTGGTGCAGAACCACAGCTTTCCGTCCAGTTCTCCGGCGAACATAAACGGGCGGCACTTTGCCTTGCCGTCACGACCGACGGTAGCCAGATACTGTACAGGGTTGGCATTCAGAAATTCTACGACTTTGTTCATGATAAATACCTCCAAAAATTATTTCTTGTTTTCTCTTGATGACTTGATTGTAATGGGATTTGTACGGCTTGTGAAGTACGCACAATATTGTGGTATGGTTACCTCCGGGTAACAATCAGAACTTACCATTCTGATTCTGCCAGGTGGACTGGTCTGCGATGGTCTCCATCACATCCCAATGCTCGGCGATCTTTCCATTCTCCACACGCCACAGGTCATAGTAGCTGGTGGGCGCGCCGCCAAAGGTGCCCTCACTGACAGCAAGGACGAAGTTGCCCTGCGCCAGAACCATGTGGACTTCATCGTACACCATGGAAATGCCCTGCTCCGCCAAAGCGCCAAGTGCGGTGTTCAGGCCGGACACACCATCGGCAATACCGCTGTTGTGCTGGATATAAGCATCACCGTCAAAATAGTCCGGAGTCTTGTCAAGGTTGTTGCCCTGCATGACATCGTAGAGGAAATTCTTGACCAGCTCACGGTTTTCCTCGGTCTTGTCCAGATCCGTGACTTCCATTGTGCCGTCCGTCTGGGTATGACCGGAGGGATTCGGCTCAGCAAGAGCCGCCAGATTGTCCCAATGCTCGGCAATCTTACCGTTTTCGTTAAAGCGGAAGATGTCAAAGGCAACCTGCTCACCGGCACCGGCAAAATTATAGATTGTCTGCAAGAATACCTTGTCACCGTCCTCAAAAGCACGGATGTTATTCACAGTGGTTTTCACATCAGCGGATGCGAGATATTCCACGGAACCGATAAAAGCATCCGCACCGGTGCCGTATGCCAGATTGTGCTGGATGTAACCATCAGAGAGCAGGCTGCGGGCGGTGTCCGTATCGCCGGTAGCAAAGGTGTTGATGAGCGCCAGCGCCTTTTCGGTCTGGCTCTGTTCCTGCTGGACAGGCGCCGTCTGCTGGGTGCTTTCAGCGGGTGTTTTGGAAGCAGCGTCCTTGGAGCCGCATCCGGTGAGAGCCGTGCCGAACATGGCAAGAGCCAGCGTGAGAGAAAGAATTTTTTTCATTTTAAGTACCTCCTTAGTGATTGGGCTTGCTTTCGTTTGCCTCTGGCATTATAATAATATCGTAGCTCCAATTCGTGAAGTAAGCACAATATTGTGCTGTAGTTACCAAATAGAAACTAATGGATAGTTACCAGAAAGAAACGATTGCGCCGTTACTGGGTTTTCCGGCAATTTGGCGCTTGGAAAAAATTTTATGGAGGGATTGAAATGATCGAAGCAAAAGCAAAAACCGAGCTTCCTGCCTGCCCCGTAGAGACCACGCTGACCCTCATCGGGGATAAGTGGAAGGTGCTGATCCTGCGAGACCTGATGCCGGGAACGAAGCGGTTCGGGGAGCTGAAAAAGTCCGTAGGCAATGTATCTCAGAAGGTCCTGACCGCCCAACTCCGGGCAATGGAGGAAAGCGGACTTGTAAACCGCAAGGTCTACGCCGAAGTGCCGCCGAGAGTGGAGTATTCGCTGACGGAACTTGGCAAAAGCCTGAAGCCCATTTTGGACTCCATGTGGGCATGGGGCGAAGCATACAAGGCGAAACAGTAAAAAACCCGAAGCAGCACCTTTGCCGTGCTGCTTCGGGTTTTCCTTATGTTGAAGTCAAATCATTCCAAAATGTCTCAATGCCTCCGTAATGGCTCTTTCCTTTTTTCGGTGGGCATTGTGGATGCCTGACAGTCTCCGCTCCCGTCGGCGCAGAACAGAGGTCCACCGGACCTCATTTATCCTGCACCATTTCATCTGCATCCGTACATTCGGAATACACTTCATTAAAAGAACCTAAAAATCCGTATATGCTATCTGCATCAATCTGATTTTTCTTAAGCTTATAAATCTGAGACTTCAGTTCTGCCATTGTTTCTTGCACTTCATCTATTCTATCATATTGAGCATTTTGTTTTCTTTTCCAATACATTCACTCCCATCTATTGTGGTAAAATCAACGTCGGATTTTTTAACAGCGTGGCAATCACCGGGGCATATTTAGATATTCCATAATCTTCAACAATACTGGTTATTCTAGCGCCTGCATCTTTTGATGAAGCACCACATAAGAAAACCCTTTCATCAGCAGTTCCATAATCCAATAC
>Ga0129311_1000263_pt1 | contig 49381 bp, 58 predicted proteins | sample Go1ome_FD_94435 | JGI IMG/M metagenome (GOLD analysis project Ga0129311, IMG submission 94435) | Western lowland gorrila individual fecal microbial communities from Wisconsin, USA - Go1022B metagenome | ecosystem: Host-associated > Mammals > Digestive system > Large intestine > Fecal | place...
GGAAAAATTATATGATTTATGGTATGGTTAATAAAAATTAGAGACTATAAAGAAATTTAATAAAAAGGTGGTATTATATGAAAGTAATTGTTATAGGTTGTCCTGGTGCAGGAAAAAGCTTTTTTTCACAAAAATTAAGCGATATATGGGATTTACCATTATATCATTTGGATATGTTATACCATAATTCAGATGGCACACATATTTCAAAAGAAGAACTAGAAGAAAAATTAATGGAAATCTTTAAAAATGAAAATTGGATTATAGATGGGAATTACCAAAGAACATTAGAAATGCGTATGAAAGAATGTGATACAATTATTTTATTGGATTATCCGGTTGAAGTATGTTTGGCTGGAGCAGAATCTCGTATTGGTACAAAAAGAGAGGATTTGCCTTGGGTAGAAGATAAATTAGATGAAGAATTTAAAAATAGTATTTTGAATTTTTCAAAGGAAAAATTACCACAAATATATTTACTACTAGAGAAATATAAGAAAGATAAGGATATTATTGTTTTTAAAAGTAGAGAAGAAGCAGAAAAATACTTAATGAGTATATAAAAAGATAAAAAATAGTAGAAAATTATTTCTACTATTTTTTATCCACAAATACATTCCAGTTATTTTATCTGGATTATATTTAAAACCGACCTTTTCATAAAAAGCCTCATAACCCGAAGGTCGATAGTTCGAGTCTATCCCCCGCAACCAATAACGAATCTATTCGAACTAATGGAATAGAGAAAGCAAAAATCAATCAGTAACATGGTTGATTTTTTTTCTTTGGCAAAAAAATCATCCGAAAGATTTGCAATCCAAAATATTAATTTTGGATTACGATGAACGAACAAAGAGAGTGAAAGGATGGTGTGAAAAATGCAGATAATTAAAGAAGAAATTGAATTTGAGAAATCTTTAAAACAGCGATTAGACTTTATATGCGAATTTTCAAATGTTACTCCAACATTTATTAATGGCAGTATTAGGAAGATTGATAAAACAAATCTTTCATATATTGAGCCACATAGGGTAATTATTAAGGGGATTACATTTTTGTTTTTCAATTATTCAAATGATATGTATATTTCTAATTTGACTAATAAAATAAAAATATCAGAGCTTGAAAAATATCTGAAAGCTATGTAATTATTGGAAAATTTGACATTTCAAAAAATCGTGATATAATACCTTCAGTAGACAAGTTATGTATACGGAGGATGTTGTATGATTTATAAAGATTTATGTTCAAAGAAAATGAATTTAATTTATAAAAAAGATTTTAAGAAGTGTCATTAGTAATTGATATTTTATTACTATTGGCGCTTCTTTTTTTTAGCAAAGGAGGTAAAAAAATGGACGAAGAAAAGAAAAAATGTGGATTATATATGCGTGTATCAACAGAGGATCAAGCCAAAGAAGGTTTTAGTTTGCCAGAGCAACGAGAAAGATTAGAAATGTTTTGCAAGTTCAAAGGCTATGAAGTGATTGACTACTATGAAGATGCTGGAATAAGTGCAAAAACTGGTAATCATAGACCTGAATTTGAAAGGTTAAAGGAAGATATAAAAGCAAGAAAAATAAATACCATTGTTGCATTAAAACTAGATAGAATTACTAGAAGTATATATGATTGGGAAAATTTAATGACTTTTTTAGATGAAAACGAAGCCTATATTGATTGTGTTAATGATGAGATAAACACTACAAATGCCAATGGTAAAATGATTTCAAGGCTTTTAATGAGTGTTAGTCAAAATGAAATTGAAAGAACAAGTGAAAGAACTAAAGTTGGTATGGCTGGTGCAATAAAAAGTGGTCATATACCACACAGAGCTCCATTAGGGTATAGGCACGAAAATAAGAGGTTGGTAATAGATTATGCAACAAAGGATATAGTTGTTAGAATATTTGATTTATATTATAACGGATTTTCTTACAAGAGAATAAGCAATTTGTTTAATGAAGAAAAGGTTTTAGGAAAGACAAATTGGAGTGATACAGGAATTCTTACTATTCTTGGAAATGAAGTTTATAAAGGGGATTTTGTACACGGAAAACGTACAAAACATCCAACATATTACGAGGACGTAGTTGAACCAATTGTATCAAAAGAAATGTGGGAAGATTGTCAAGTTCAAAGAAAGAAAAATTCAAGAAGCTATAAACGAACACTCACATACTTATATTTACAAAAAATAAAATGTCCTAAATGTAACAGGATATTAGGAGGAAAAGCTACAACAAAGAAAAACGGAAATGCATATTTTTATTATTACTGCAATGATTGCAAAATAGAGTTTAGAGAAAATGTTATAACGGAGTATTTTAGTCAATTCATAAAGGAATTAACAGAGTATGATTCAGTAGTTAATCAGTTCTTTTTACCTATGATAAAACAGAAATTTGATGAGCCTAAAGAACAAATTGAAAAGGAAATGAATAATCAAAAAAATAGATTAGAAAGAATAAAAAAGGCTTATATAGATGGCGTTTTTGAGATAGAAGAATACAATAAAGAAAGACAAATAGTTGAGAAAGCAATTACAGAATTAGAAGAAAAACTTGGTACAACTAACAGCACTGAAGAACTATGTTTTACACCAAAAGATATACTTTTAAAACGAGATATAGACTATATAAACAAGCTAAAATTAGACAAAGAATACACTGAAAAAACAAAAACTTGGAAGGATTATACACGAGATGAACAGGCTGAATTAGTAATGAGATATGTTGATAATATAGAACTCGAATTAATAGGAAAAGAGGTTGTAGTTAAGCAAATAAACTTTAGAGAATCCATTTGTAAACCTTGCCGAGAATTGTTTGAAAGCGGTTATATTGATACCACAAAACCAGCTATTTTTGGAAACATTGTAGGCAATATTAGATTTAGTAATTACCTTCCAAAAGAAGAAGTTGCAGAGATAATTATGAGGCTAAGACAGTATTATGATGTTGGTTATACAGAGGCAACTTATTATTTAGATAAGCAAGTATTTTACTTTAATTTTAGACAGGATAATAGTGCTATTGTTAGAGTATTTCCGTTAAAAGATTACTATAAATTAGATCCTGATTCTAAGATGAAAACTTATGAATTTGGTATTATTTACATTCGAGAAGAAGATAAATTTAAATTAAAAGAAATAGATTCTGCGTTTGATTATATACCAGATGAAAGTAACAAAAGTGAAGTTTATACAAAGGAACAAGAGCCAATCTCAATTGGAGTTAAGCCAGTAAAATTTGCAGAAAAGAGTGAAGATAACTAAGAATAATAGGAACAAAATTAACATGGAAAGAAGGTAGAATAAATGAATAAATTGGAAAATAAAGAACTAAATAATGTAGAAATTTATGATGAAAATAACGGATTATATTACACAAAAGTAGGCGATTATTATTATCCAAACATTGTAATAAATGATGAAGAAAAGATTACTTTAGGTAAGTATGGAAGAGCAAGATTACAATATTTAAAAAGCCATAAACGTGGGTTATGGTCTGAATTAATAATGACTGAAAAACTTACAAAACATCTAAAAGATGTTGATGATAATGCTAATAATAAGGTTAAAAATATCATCAATAACCTTGCTAAAAAGGACAAATTTCCTATCTATTATGACGGAATTATTGACCAACTTGAGTGGGTTAAAACTATGAATAACTATAAAAATATTGCAGAAGAATTAGTCTATAATGAACTAATTTATTGCTAATTTAATGTGACCAATTTGTGCAAATAAGTTGGTCATTTTTCAAATTATTGTACCTAAAAGAGTTCCTTTTACAGTGTTAATTTACACAAATAAGGTACCTAAAAATGTTCTTTTTGCAGCGTCAATTTATACAAATAAAGTACCTAAAATGTACTTTTAGTAGGTCAAAAAGTTTAAATTATAGCCCCGCAAAAAGGATAGCAGATTTGAATAATGCAAGCCATGAATTTGTGCTCCCACCAAATTCAAAAAGCTCAATTATTTCAAATTGACTTTTAACAAAACTTTTAGAAAAAGTTTTACAAAATATTTTGTCAATTTTCCAAAAGAAAAAATTGACTTGGAAAGGAGTAATGCTTAAATGAGAAACAGAGATATAAAAAAATCATTTTACCTAAATGCAAAAGAAAATCAAATGCTAAAGCAGAAATGTCTACAAACAGGATTATCAGAGTCAAACTTTTTTAGAATGTGTATCTTAGGAGAAAAAATAAAGGAACGACCAGATGAAAGATTTTTTGATATGTTAGATAACCTAAGAGGTATTGCAACAAATATAAATCAAATTGCAAAGTCAGCAAATAGTGGCTATGAAATAAACACTAGCCAGTTAAATTCATTTGAAACAGAAGTTAAAAATTTTATAAGTGATTTAAGAGAAAAATATTTATAGGAGATGTAAGCTATGGCAATTACACAATTATATAAAAGATTTACAAGATTAGATTCACTAATTAAATATGTTATGAACGGAGATAAAACAGATGAAATGAAGTATGTTTCTGGAATAAATTGTCTGCCTGAAACTGCTTTTGAAGAAATGAATAATACTAAAAATAGATTTAATAAAGGTAAAGAAAAAATAATTGGCTATCATTTAATTCAATCATTTGCAAAAGAAGATAATGTTAAACCAGAAAAAGCTCACCAAATTGGACTAGATTATGCTAATGAAATATTTGGTAAAGATTTTGAAATTGTAGTTGCTACCCACTTAAATACAGAAAACATACACAACCACATTGTAATCAATTCAGTATCGCTAAAAACGGGAAAGAAATTTTATGATAATTACTGTTCAAGAGACTATATTAGAGCTACATCAGATTTTATATGCCAATACTATGGACTATCTACTTTAGACAAGCCATGGAAAAGAAAAGGTTACTACAAAAAGTTTGCAAATGAAAATCCATATTTGCAAATGATTAAAAGAGATGCCGACAGATGTATTGAAAGTGCTTGGTCTGAAAGAGATTTTAATAGTAGAATGGCTAAGTTAGGATATGAAAGTATGATAACAGATGAAAATGGGTTAATTGTTTATGATGATATAAGAGGTAGAGTAGTACTTTTAAATAAATATTTCGGCGATAAATATTCGTATCAAGAAGTTAAAAATAGAATTCTTTATGACAGACCTGCTGAACCAAATTATAATGCAAACGGGAAAAGATATATAGCTAATAGAGAAACATATGAAAAAATGCTTGAAATAAGAAGAACTAGAGAGCTTAAGAAATTGCCATTATTATATTTGCTTTTTTGTTTGCTATTAAAGATTGATCCACTACCTGCCAGAATGGACTTGGGTAATGTTAGAGTACCACTAACTAAAGAAATGAAAATTGAAATAAAATATATGAATCAATTATCAAGACAAGCAGTTTTATTAAGTAAAAATAAAATTAGCTCTATGGACGATTTGAACGATTATAGAGGTAAATTAGAAGATGAGGTAAGAAAATTAAAAGGGACAAGAGAAAATTTACAAAGAAAGAAAAGAAAATCTGTAAAGCAAGAAGATATAGATGATTTTGACAAACAACTTAAAGAACTAGCACCAAAGATAAAAAGTCTAAATGAAGATATTCAGAATTTATATAGGATAGAAAGAAGAACTATTCTTTGGAAAAAAGAGGCTGATAAAGCTGTTATTAAAGAAAAACAGAGATTAAAAGAACTTGAACGAATTAAAGGTAAAGGAAAAGGTAAAAAATATGTTAGATAGAACTTGTTCAAAGTATTGTTTTTATTTATGAGATATTTTGACTTTAGAATTATGGGAAAATGGGTGTTTATATTCGTTTGTTCTTTTGCTATAATGCAATAAAAAGAATAGTCACTGATGCTAATAACAAGTAGAATTAATGAAATCCTCAAAATTGAATATTAAACGTGATTCTTTATATATAAGATAGTCCAAAATGGAAATAGAATATGTTTCCGTTTTGGACTCGGTTTTTAATTATTTATCATATTATCCATTAAATTATAAATAATATTTCTATCTCTTTTACTTAGGTTCATTAGTTTTTCATTAAAGTCATTTATTTCATTTTGAACCTTTGAATTCTTAATTATTTTATGAAAAACATCATTTGGTGTTATTCCATAAGCTTCACAGAAATTAAGCATTGTAGTAATGGTTCCTGTTGCAATACCTCTTTCAATTTGACTTACATATTTTGCATCAACTTTAGCTAATTGTGCTGCTTGTTCCTGTGTTAATTTATTTTTTAGTCTAAACTCTTTTAAAGTTTCTCCATAAATTTTATTTATATTTTCTTTTTTCATTTATATCACCACATTAATAATAAAATAATCCTTGAAATAAAAGAACAAACGATTTAACGAGTAAAATCGTTAAATCGTAGCGATTACTATTTACTTTTGGGAAGAAAGAGAGTATAATATAAAGTAATTGTAGAGTTAATAGTATTAAATAAAATCAATGAAAAGAAAAAACACATTTATATTATACAAATACAATGTGTTTAACTATAATTTGTTATAGTATTCGTCGGTTAGGTCGTTTACTTTGATGTTAAAGCATTTAGCAAATCCACAAAGCTCATAATCGACAACGGTTCGCACACCAATTTCAATATTATAAATAGACTGTTTGTGAATATCAATGCCATAAAGCATTAACCTATCAGAAAGACCTTGATAACTAAGATTGTTTAGTTTTCGATAATACTGGATTTTCTTGCCGACAACATTTAAATCCCCATCTTTGTGTCGAGTGTTTCTCATATTTTCAGGCTCCTTTTACATATTTACACATTGATTTTATCTTATTTTTTGTTTGTGTTATAAATACAGGTATTTATATTTATAATATTTTCAATAAATAAGAAATTATACTTTTTTCTATACAAAATACATGAAAGAAAAGGTGGTATAGTGAAAGAAATAAATGGAGTAATAGCTGATGAGTTAGTAGAAGTAGCAGAAAGAATAAAAAATGTGTTAAAGAAAATAAGTGAAATAAAAACTATAAAGATTGTTACAAATGAAGATGATTTATACAGAGAACTTATGAATACAAAAACAGATATATTATTTTTAGATGTAAGTATAAAAAATGGAACACAAGTTATTGAAAGAATAATCAATGAGAAAAAAGAAAATACTCCATATTTAATTTATACAGATACTGAACCAACAAAGCCAACAAACACTAACACCTTTTCGAATATGAAAATAGGTGCTTTAATAAAACCATATAATGAACAAGAAATAGTGAAAATGGTGGAAGGATTATATTTAAGAATTTGAGGAGGAATTTGAATGGAGAAAACAAATATTTTAGATACATTATACAAAGCAAGATTAGAAAAAATTTCTAAAATGAACAAACAAGAAGTTACAATGTTAGGAGATATATCTTTAAGAATAGCTGAATATGAAAATCAATTAGAAGAATGTTTTTCAAAGTTTGAAAATGATAATATAAAAAATAAGGTAAGAGAATTAGTGGAAGAAAGAATTGAAATAGAAGGTGAAATGTCTTCATATTTAAAGGAAAAATTCTATAAGGCGGGCTTTTCTGATGCTCAAAATTTATTAAAAAAATGAGTATTATATTTTAATTGAAATTTTATAATAGATTACCCAAATAGTAACAAAAATCTTTTACTCCATTTGAATGAATTTTAGTTTTATTGTTTGTATTGTTAATAAAAAAAATATATGGTACAATTCATTCAAATATTATAGGAGGAATATAGTTTATATGAATATAGAGAAATATAACATACGTAAGGATATAATAACTTATCTTGGTGAAGTTGTACAATTTCATTATAATCAAAATGATAAAGGACATGGCGTAGAACATGCTAAATACGTAATCAATAGAAGCTTGAAATTTGCAAGTCAAGTTGAATTTGTGAATTTTGAAATGGTTTATGTAATTGCAGCATATCATGATGTTGCTCATCATATTAATGCGAAAAAACACGAAACTATAGCTGCTAAAATGTTAAGTGAAGATAAAAGACTAAGAACATTTTTTACAGATGATCAAATAAAAATAATGAGTGAAGCAGTGGAAGACCACCGTTCATCAATGGATGGAGATCCTAGAAGTATATATGGGAAAATTGTTTCGTCAGCAGATAGAAATATAGATGTGGAAACAACATTAAAGAGATGTTATTTATATAATAGAAAACATTATCCAGAATTAAATGAAGATGGAATTATAGAGGAATGTAGACAGTTTATCATAAAGAAATTTGGTTTTAATGGGTATGCAAGGACTAAAATATATTTTAAAGATAAAGATTATGAAAAATACTTAAATGATATTACAGAGTTAGCTTTAGATAAGGAAATGTTTTATAAAGAAATGTGTAAAACAAATGGAATAGTAGTGTAAAAAAGTATTAAAATAGCATATAAACATTTTGTACAGTAATTATATGAAATTTGTTAGCATTATTATGGACATTTCTTAGTAAAATATTGACAAATATTGGAAAACATGTTAACATAAGTCTGATAATATATTTTGACTGTTAAATTATAAAAAGTAACATTATAATCTATATGGAAAATGATTTAAGGTAAAAAATAGGTTATTAGTATAAGGGCCTTTTGATTTTGGCGAAGAAAGGATTTGAGAAAAATGAGTTTTTTTGTTATTGAAGGCGATAATGGTACCGGCAAGGATACATTAGCCTTAAAACTACAAAAGAAATATGGATTTAGAATTATAACTAATGAAGAAGATATAGTACAACTAAATAAAGATGCCAAAAAATTTAATGGAAAACAAAGGGTAAAAAAGTTTTTAGAATATGGGGCAATATGTAGTAACAGAGTTAAAAATTCGAGTCAGGATTCATTATTAGTGAGATATTGGATAAGCACTCTTGCAGCTGCATATGCAGATAAAGTTTTTTCTTATGAAGATGTATGTAGGATACAAGATGAAATATGTTCAGGGTTTTATAAGCCAGATGGTATAATATGCTTATCATGTGACTTTGAGAAAAGAATTGATAGAATTGAAAGAAGAAAATCAGATGATTTTGATGATATTACCATAGAAAGAAATCATAGGTATAAGTGGTTCTTGGAAAAAATGCAAAGTAAGATTGATATAGATTGGGTTAATATAGATACATCTGATAAAGATGTGGATCAGGTTTTTGACGAAGTATGTAAATACTTAGACGAAAGGGAATGTGAAATTGAAAAATAATATTCTATAATAATTTCATTTTATTATATATATTTTAAAAATAGGAGGTTTTACTATGGAGATTGAAAGAAAATTTGCGGTATCAGAAATGCCAAAAAATTTAGAAGACTATGAAAAGGAGGAAATAGAGCAAGGATATTTATGTATAAAGCCAACAGTAAGAATTAGAAAAGCTAATAATGAATATACACTTAATTACAAATGGAAACAAAAAGGATTAGAAGAAAAAGATGCAATACAAAATATTGAATATACTATGCCTTTAACAGAAGAAAACTATAATATCTTATTAGGTAAAATCGAAAATTTTCTAATAAAGAAAGACAGATATATAATACCAATTCATGATGGATTAATTGTTGAGTTGGATGTTTTTCATGGAAATTTAGAAGGATTAGTATTTGCAGAGGTTGAATTTCCAGATGTTGAAACTGCAAGGACATTTGTTAAACCAGATTGGTTAGGAAAGGATTTATGCTTTGATAAAAGATTTGATAACACAGTATTATCAAAAGTAGAGAAGTATACTAGCGAATATGATCCAAATTATGATCCAAATAATGACGAAAAAATAAAAACAGAAATCTCAAAAAGCATAGAGGAAGATGAAGAAAGATAATACATATATAATCTATGATTTTAAAATACATGACTAAATGTATTTAAAATAAAGAATTAATGGAAGGGAGAATTATTATGGATAAAAATGTAGAAGAATTTATCGCAAGAAAAGACGAAAGAAAAAATAGTGCAAATGCAAAATTAAAACTACTAGTTTATGGTGTAAAAGATAACCCAGAAATCTTTGAAAAATATCAAAGTTTATTCAAAGAAGAACACTATGCGTATGACAATGGAAATTGGGAGGTAGATAAAAATAGATTAACCCCATCAGAAGTCTTATTACCAGGAGGTATAGTTTCTAAACTACATATTAGACCAGATTCACCATTAACATTAGTTTTAGAAAATGATAAGTTGTATATAAAGAATGAGGAAGAATACTTATCAGAATTTACTTTTATACCAAGACCAAATTTTTGGGATTATAAAACCAGCAAAGGAACTCCTACTAAAAAATTGGCACAGTTATATGGACTTAACTGTATGAATATAAATATTTTTTCTGGTTGTGAATTTCATAATGTTGGTTTGCCTTGTAAATTCTGTTCTGTTAAGAATGCAGTAAGAAGAGATGATCCAGTTGAAATAATAAAATCACCAGATGAATTAGCAGAGGTTTGTGAACTTGCAACAAAGTATGATGATTATAATTATATAATAATAACAGGAGGTTCACATTTAAATACAGATGAAGAGTTTGATAAACATATAGAGGTTATTAAAGCAGTAAAAGATAAATTAAAATGGAATGGGAAAATAAAAGGAAATGTTGCAATGATGCCTCCTAAAACAATGAGTAAACTTAAAGAATTGTACGACCTTGGTGTAGAAAATCCAAGTTTCAATATGGAAGTTTGGCCAAAAAGTAATTTTGAGAAAATCTGTCCAGGAAAAGAAAAATACGTAGGTTTTGATCATGTAGTGGAATCTCTTCTTTATTTAAGAGAGATATATGGAGACGGAAAAGTGTGGTGTAATTTTGTTGCAGGACTTGTTCCATTAGAGGATATGAAAGCAGGATTTAAGTTTATGGCTGAGCATGGTATTGTTCCAGGTGCGAATATCTATCATGCAGAGGTTGGTTCTGTAATAGGAAAGAGATTAGGAAGAATAGATGAAGATTATATATTAGAATTATATAGGTATGCATCTGAATTATATCATAAATATAATTATAAGCCATTCTTTGATGCAGGAGTTTTAAGAAATAGTTTGGCAAATGAAGTATATGAAGGTTTGTTATAATGAAAAAAATATTATTTTGGGCTGGTAGAGGTCAGGATTTAAAAATATTAGAAAATTTTAGAAACCAATTAATAAAATCTGGATTTCAGATTGATTATATTAATATAAGATATGACGAAGGAAAACTTTTGCCAAATAAATGGAAACAGGTTTCAGACAATGATGCAGATTGGTGGATAGGAATAAGTCTGGGTGCAGCATTACTATATTATAGTGCAAATTTTGCAGAGGGATATAAACCAAAAAGAATAACACTTATAAATCCATTTTCATCTAGAAAAATTCTTTCAGAGGAAAAAGGTTTTGATTTGAGTAACCAATGGGTGTTTTCTCCAAAAGATTGTACACTAAAAATTGATAATATAGATGTTGTGTTATCCACATATGATACTAAAATACCAATGTATCACGGTATTGAATTATTAAACAAGACAATTTGCGATAATAAGAAAATTGTTTTTGTAGATAGTAATCATACTATAGATGATAGTAATGCACAAATTGAGTTAGCAGATATTTTAATTGAAAATGAAAGTTTGAATGGAGGTAATGATAACGAAAGGTATAACTATTGCAACATTTATAAGTAATAATGAAAAAGATAGTAATGAGATTTATGATGTTATACACTTCTTGGAAAACAATTTCACTGATATTGAAGTAATAGTATTTAGTGACTATGATATTAAAAATAAATCATATAGAAACATTGTAACTCCACAAATGACGAAATATAGAAGAATAAAGCTATTATTAAAAGAGGCAAAATATAATGATATATTATGCTTCGATAATGATATTATAATCGATAAGGAAAATATAATAAAATTTATTGTAGATTGCGTTAATAGAGATTATAGTATAGCATGGGGGAAGGTAAAAGCTAGAAAAATTAAAGGATTTGTTCCTAAATTGATAAATATAGATAAGAACCTTTCTCATAATTTTATAAGACCTTTTTTATGGAATGTAAAGTTGGGAATAAGTCTACCAGGACAAATTTTTATGATAAACAAACAGTATTTTTTAAAGGATTTACCAGATATTGATACCGTATATGACGATTTGATGATTGGAGCAGTTGTAAGAGAATATAATTTACCAATTTATTTTGTAAAGGACGTACTTGGATATGAAAGACCAAAGGGAAATATCTTATTACTTATAAAACAAAGGATAAGGTGGGCAAAGGGATTGGCTGAAACAATTATTTTTAATAGAAAAAACAAAGTATTACCTTATATTCTTTTACATGCATTTTCGTTTAACCTTTTATGGGTACCTATTTATATAATTATATATTATTTTACTAGAATAAATATATTATGTGGACTACTAATTATTCTAGGTATAGCTTATGCATTAACGGATAATAAGATAAAGGATATATTTTGGTCATTTATGTATATGATTATTTTTCCATTTATATATGTTGTATGGGGGATAGCTTTGTTGGTTAATTTGATAGGGATACCAATAAAATCTAAACTTAGATGGAAGGAATGAATATGGACGAGGATTTTAAAAAATTATTAGAAGAAGCTAAGAAGTATGCTAAAAAAAGAGTTTTAAGTGAATACGCATATTGTGGGCATGTGACATGTGCTTTAATGAGTGGTAAAGGGAACATTTATAGCGGAATTAATATAAATTCAAAATGTGCACTTGGAAATTGTGCTGAACAAGCAGCAATATTGGATATGCTAAAACATGGGGAAAGTGAAATAAAGAAAATTGTCTCATATTCTGTAAAAGGGTATATATACTCACCTTGTGGAAAATGTAGAGAATTAATACGTATGATAAATAGTGATAATTTAAAAACAGAGGTTATGGTTACTGAGGATAGATTTTGTACGATTAATGAACTATTACCTGAGATATTTGAAAGAAGAGATTGTAAGAATGAAAATGAATAAGAATAATATTAAAATTATGGTTTTAACAGGTGGACCTTGTGCTGGAAAAAGTGATGGGTTGGAAGAATTAAAAAGAATTTTATCAGATTTAAACTATAAGGTTATTACTATTCCAGAGCTTGCAACTGAAATAAGGCAAAATGGATTCATATGTTCAAAAGGTACTGTATCACAAATTGATTTTCAAAAAGTTATTTTTGAAATGCAAATTTTTAAAGAAGATTTGTATAAAAATGTAATAGGGAAAAGTGAACAAAAAATGATATTACTTTTAGATAGAGGACTTTTAGATGGTAAAGTATATCTTTCAGACGATGAATTTAAAAAAATATTAGATATTCACCAATTAAGTGAAAAAGATATTTTAGACAGATATGATGCTGTATTTCATATGCAAAGTACTGCAGTTGGAGATGCGGAATTTTATGATAATTCAACTAATCAATTTAGATTTTCTAGTCCAGAGCAAGCAAGAATACAAGAACATAAAACTATTGAAACATGGAGTAAACATAAGAATTTTCATTTTATTCCAGTTGAAAAGGATTTTGAAACCAAAATACAAAACCTCAAAGCACTTGTACTTAAAGAATTGGAAGATAATAATTAGAAGTCACATAAAATTGTGACTGAGAGTTATTTAAGTGAATAGCACAAAAATTTATAAAAATAACAGACTTTAAAATGTCTGTTATTTTTATAGTATATTACATGAATTTATTAAATAATATTTTGGTTATGGTATTTTCTTTATAGGTATGGTTTTAATCTTTTTATCAAAAAATATAGATTTATAACTTGTATTATGGTAAGATGTAGAAAACGTTTTATGGAGGAAAGATAAAAATGAGAAAAGTAGTAACAACATATATTAATCCCGATATGGATGGGATATCGTTAATGTATGCGTATACAGAATTCCTAAGGAAAAAACACGAAGACGCTGAATACTATTTTGAAGGCATAATGAAGAAGGAAGCAAAGATTGTATTAGAGATGTTTAATATAAACTTAGACAGTATTACGAGAATCGAAAATAACGATAAAATTGTTTTGGTAGATACAAATTACTTGTCAGAAATTTCAAAGGCTATAAAACAGGAAAATATTGTCGAAGTTATAGATCATCATAATAGAGAAAGTTGGTTAGATGAAAATCCTACTCTAAAAAAACAGATAGAACCAATTGGAGCTGCTGCTACATTGGTAGCAGAGAGATTTAAAAATGAAAATATAGATATTTCAAGAGAATCTGCTATTTTATTATATTATGGAATTATATCAAATACTATGAATCTTAAAATTAAATTAACAAGTCAGAGAGATATTGAAATGGCTAATTGGTTAAAAAGTAAAGCTCCAGAGATAACAGATGAAATTACAACAGAAATATTTGTTAAAAAATCTCAAATAGGTGAAAATTTAAGGGCAGAAATGGAAGTTGAGTTCAAAGATCAATTTATGACAATTTCATGGTCAATTGGACAACTTGAAGTAGCTAATGTTGATGATTTCTTAAATAAATATGAAAATGATATCAGAAAAATACTTGATACTGTTAGTACTGAAAACAATGTTGACTATATATCAGTAAATTGTATGGATATTATTAATGGCTATAGTGTTATTATTGCTAGAGACGAGAAAACTGCTAAAGTTATTTCTGATGCAGTAGGATATAAGTTTAATGATTTGAAAGCAAAAATTGGTGAGTTGGTTAGCAGAAAAGAAATAGTGAAAGTTGTAAGAGAAATCTATAAGAAAAACTAATACAGATTTAAAATTGGTTATAAAACATAGGTAGGTGTATGATAATGAAAATAATTGTTATAGGTTGTCCTGGTTCGGGGAAAAGCACATTTTCTCAAAGACTACAGGATGGTTTAAATGTACCATTATTTCATTTGGATATGTTATATCATAATCCAGATGGCACACATATATCTAAAGAGGAACTGGAAGAAAAGCTAAAAAAGATATTTAAAGAAAATGATGAATGGATTATTGATGGTAATTATCAGAGAACACTTGAAATGAGAATGAAAGAGTGTGATACAATATTTTTATTAGACTATCCAATTGAAGTATGTTTAGCAGGAGCAGAATCTCGTGTTGGAAAAAAGAGAGATGACTTGCCTTGGGTAGAAGAAAAGTTAGATGATGAATTTAAACAAGTTATTTTAAATTTTTCAAAAGAAAAATTACCACAAATTTATGATTTAATAGAAAAATATAAGGATGATAAAAAAGTTGTAATATTTAAAAGTAGAGAAGAAGCAGAATCATATATATGTAAGGAGGTATAAAATTGAATTTTACTATTCGAAAAGCAATGTTAAATGAAATACCAGAGATTAATAAGATGCTTACAGATTTAATACAAGATGAAAGAAAGAATTATGATAGTAATATAAATGAAAATTATAAAGTACAAGAGTTTTATGAAAAGTTTATAGATAATGAGGATAAGATAATATTGGTAGCAAGAGATAATGACATAATCTTAGGATATGTATATGGATTTATTCAAGATAATGGAAATCTTTTTAATAATAAAATAGCTCAATTAGATGCTTTATTTGTCAATGAACAATATAGAGGAAATGGAATTGCTAGAAGTTTAATGAAAGAGTTCATTAACTGGACTAGAGAAAAAGAAGTTGCCTATGTAGAATTGTCAGTATGTAAAGACAATACTAATGCTATTAGTTTATATGAGAATGAAGGTTTTGGTATTGATAAAATTGTTTTAAGAAAAGAGTTGTAGAATATGAGAAAATTGAATTTAATTGTAGTATTTGATACAGATTTAAAAAAGGTTCTTTTTTGCATTAGAGCAAAAGAACCATATAAGGGACTATATAATTTTGTTGGTGGTAAGGTTGAAGAAAATGAAACGAATGATGAAGCAGCATATAGAGAATTATATGAAGAAACAGGAATATCTAATAAAGATATAGAATTAGATCATTTTATGGATTTGAATTATTTTAAGTATGAAAATAATATACAAGTTTATTATGGTATCTTAAAACATGAAGTAACTTTAGTAGAAGAAAAAAATAAATTAGAATGGGTGACTCTAAGTGATGAATTATTAGATAACTCAAAATTCGGAGGAAACTATAATATACCACATATTATAAGACAGATAAAAGTATATTTGAAAAATGGAACAGGAATTGATAAGTATTAGTAATTTGGAACATTTTCTCTTACAAGTCACAGAAAAAATAAATAATTCAAAATCCCATCTTGCCAAATCCAAAAACATATGCTAAATTATAAATATAAAACTGATTGATATTTGCATCAATCGTTACGAATTCCAAGTTGTAAACAACTATAACAACGGAACCAACTCAAAGTCATTAGAACCATAACGGTTTTAGTGATTTTTTTGTTTTGTTTAAAGGTTACTATAATCACTAAAAATTGGCTTCTTATGTCAAATTGGGGAGAAATTGGGGATGAACTCCTCAAACTAAACCTTTGTAATACTATAAATTTCAATAAAATTCATAGCTGATAAATATGAGAGCAAGAAAGATTTAGTAATATTGAATTGTTAATGTGCGTTATTAACTAATAAATTTTCTAGTACATTTCCTGCGTGTTTGTCATGTGATTTTAAAGGATGTACATAGAAATTATAGGTTGTAGTAATCTGTGCATGACCTAGTCTTGCTGATACAGTTGCTACATCTACTTGCTGTGCAATAAGAAGTGTTGCGTTTGTATGGCGTAAACCATGAAATGTAATAACAGGTAAGCCAATTTGTTTAATAAATTTTTCAAACCATTTACTAATTGTTGATGGTGTAATTGGTTTGCCATCTACTTGTACAAATAACCTATCAGAATCGTGCCAGAAATCGCCTACAATCGATTTTTGTTCTTCATACCATAACTTATATTCCTCAAGTAAAGAAACGATAAAATCGGGAATAGCAACTTCACGAATTGAACTTTCTGTTTTAGGACTTTTAGTAAATATTCCTTTATCAGATAAATATTGACTTGATTTGTTTATACTGATAATTCCATTTTTTAAATCAATATCAGACCATTCAAGTCCGGCTAGTTCTCCAAGTCTTGCACCTATGAATATATCAAGTAAAACAGCAACTTTGTATTTGACGTCATTTCCAGTTAGCTTTTCTAAATTATCTATTAGAATTCTAGTTTGTACTTCATCGTAACATTCTCGTTTAGGTTTAGGTGCTTTAGGTGGTTGCACTCGATCTGCAGGATTTGTTACAATCATTTGCCAATATACAGCTTTTGTTAGCATTGCATGTAAAAGTCTATGATGTTCTAAAATAGTTTTCTTAGATAAAGGCTTTCTAGTTTTCTTTCCATTGTTGTTTTTCTTTCTAACTATTTGTGTATCATCTTCAAGTAAATTATAAAATTGCATAATGTCTATTGGCCTTATTTTGTTTAGTTTAAAATGTCCAAAGTAGGGAAGAATTCTAGATTCTAATATTCCTAAATATCTGTAATAAGTAGATGGAGCAAGTTCTTTTTGTCCATAATCACGTTTCCATATTTCAACAAATTCTTTAAATGTTGGAACATTTCCTTCAACAATAAATCCATTTTCAACTTCTGCTATATATTTTGCTAGTTCAGTTCTTGCTTCAGATTTGTTCTTACAATGAATTGTTTTCTGATGTCTTATAGATTTTCCATCTAAATCATAACCTTTAAATACTACTAACCTATAACTGTCTTTACCACGTTTTTCAATACTACCAGTCAATTTTTTGCCTCCTTTCGTTTTATTTAGTAATAGAGTGTATTACTATGATTTTATTGTATCATCTTGAAAAAAGAAAACAAAACCCGACAATCGAATTTTTGATAAAATAATTTATGTATGGTAAAAAAAATAGAAGTAAAATAATTACTTCTAAAATTTTAAATTATAATCTTCATACCATTTTGTTATTGAATTTAATAATCTATTTATTTTATCATTATCTGGAGATAAACCTAAATAATTCATAAAGGTTAATCTTAAACAGATAATAAATTTCATTTGAGCATAGTTATTTTCAAGCTGATAAAAAATATTTTTTTGTTCAGTAACATTTAGATGAGATAAATAGTTCCTATGATTTAAGGATTTGTGTAAAAAAATTGCAGTATGATATTGATTATTTGAGTCTTGTAAATCATAAGAGTTAAGTAGCATATTAGTTACAGGTGAATCTTTAAAATAGTATTTTAATATTTCCCATAATTCACAATCTGATGAACTTATAATAGTTCGATAAGTTCCTTCTAATAATTGTACATACATTGAGTTTTTTATTTCAACATAGTTATAAGAATTAACATTTATCATAAATATATCATATAAAATTAATGTATCATTTCTAAATTGAATAAACTTTTCTAATAATTCCTTTGTAAATATATCTTTTGTTATATCTATAAGACAGGCTGTTGTTGATCCGTTTTTTAAATTCTGTTGATATTTATCTACAAGATTAAAATGAATTCCGATAGTATTTGAGTCTATTCTTGCACTAAAGTTTTCTAATTTTGGCATACAACCAAATAATAGAAATAATAATTCCAAAGTATAAAAAGCATAGTTATCTAAGTCTTTATAATTAATTTTAGTTTTACTTGATGCAGAAATTATTAATCTATTATATTCCTTCGAAATATCCTTTTTAATATCTATACTTATTGAATCACTGTAGTCAAAATTTATATTTTCAATATAACATATTAAGGAGTTTGATTTTGGAAATGAAGTTTGAAAAACAATTTCATCTACTAATATGTTTTCTACAGGTGAAAAAATATTTTCTAATATTAAATCAATAGACGAACAAGTTATATGAATATTAGAAAACATATTAAATCCAATAATGCAATTGAAACAAGTATATTTTATACTATTTTCATCTAAGAAATATAGATTTGTGGGTTCTAATCCTTTTATTGGATCAGATTTGAACAATGTAATATATTCTTCAATAGATAAAGCAAAAGAGAAACTTTTATTTTCGATATTAAGTAGTCCATCAATATCAATAAATGACGAACAATCAGAACTTACTTTAATAATTCTTTTATCAAACATTAGATTACCTCCTAACTTTCATACATTCAAGCCATTCAAGTAAATCTTCGCCAGTAATTAACCCTTCTTTGTACCTTTCTTGATAAATAGGGTATTGTTCCTTAAAAATCCTAAAACGATTTTCTACTTGTTCAGAAGCACCGATTGAAACTTGTTTGTGTAAATTTTTATATCTTTTTCTACATTTTTGTAAATATATATCATCTTTTTCATTTTTCTTAGAACGTTCTTCTTTAGCAATTTCGTTACAAGTCATATTATTTTCAAATATAGAATCACAATATTTTTGTTCATTATTATTTGTATTAATAAACCAATAGCCACAATTTCTACAACATTCAAATTTAATATTTTTAACATTACTTATTAATTCTTTAACAATACAATATAAAAAGTTATCAACAGTATCAGAAGAAAATGTGTAATTAGTAGATATGTTTTCAGGGATATTGTTCATAAAAAATGTTTTTAAATCATAGTTGATTTTTGTTGTATTATTGTCAGCTAATAATTCGTTAATTGCACAGTAGTCTTTCTCGTTGCTTGACAGTTCTTCTATTTCGTCATATTCATCAGATAATATATCTGTAATTTTTAATATATCATCATAATATTTGTTTCTAAAGACTCTTTCCAAGTTTATTTGTATCATTGAAAAATCAACAGAATACGTGTTATAAATCCAATCAATAAAATTTTGAATGCTATCTTTTTCAAGTTCAATATGGTAATTAGTTATATCAGTAATAATAGCATTGTCATATATAGTTAGTATATGAACAAATAAATATTTTTTTACAAATAGATATAGATCTATATGATCATCGAAATCTGTATCCATAAAGTCTAGTAAAAATGTTCCTAAGTCTTGCTTTTTGGGTGGAGCATTCTTTACTATTATTTTTTTATCATTAATAGATTCTAATTTGTAATTTGAAAGATATTCTTTTGAGTTTTTAAAATCAAAGATAATTTGCATATTTTCAATCATAAATTACCCCCTACAACTAAAAATAAAATATTTTTTCATTTGTACGGTTTTTAATTCATAGGCTAACAACTAAAATAATAATCAGTAATTAGCTATTTACATTATACAAAGGAAAGCACGAAAAATCAATAAAAGTGCTAATAAGTGCTGAATTTGTTAAAAATATTGTCGAAAAATGGGAGGTGATTTTATGAACGAACTACCAAAAGTAGAAAGAACAACACTAACAATGAAAGAAACGGCAGAGTATTTAGGAATATCATATTGGCTTGTAAATCAGCTAGTAAGAAGAAAACAAATACCATGTGCTAGAGTTGGCGGTAGAGTATTATTTAGAGTACAAGCTTTAGATGAATATTTAAAAGAAAAAGAAGTAGGAAAGGAGTGTTGTTTATGCAATGGATTAAAGTGTTTACAAATATATTTGCTAATCCAAAAATGCAACTATTACTTAAAGAACGTGATGGGGACACGTTCTTTAGAATATGGATTCAATTATTAGTAATTGCAGGAATATCTATGCAAGGTGGAAAGATTATGATGTCAGAAAATACACCAATGACAGTAGAAGATCTTGCAACAATTACACACAAATCAAACAAAAAAATTCAAAATATATTGGACAAGTTAATCCATTTTGAAATGTTAATTTGTGAGGACAATATATACAAGATTAAAAATTGGGACAAGTACCAAAGTGCTGATAAATATGAACTTGTTAAAGAACAAAATAGAGAAAGACAAAAAAGGTTTAGAGAAAATCAAAAAAACGAAAATAACGTTAATGTAACGTTAGGTAACGGAACAGAAGAGAATAAAAAAGAAAATAATAAATTAGAAGAAAATAAAAAAGAATTTTCGAAAAAGAAAGGTTATTTAAACTATGACCAAAGAGACTATTCAAATTTTGATTGGGATAGTTTGTATGCTAATTTAGGAAAGTGAGGTAAATATGAAACAATATTATGATAAAAATAATGATAAATGGACAGTTAAAAGGTTGGACAGTAAAAGTGATATAAAAAGAAAGTATAAACTAATAATAGAGGAAGAGTATATATCTGAGAGTGACTCACCACATGATATTGAAAAAATTATAAATAGCTATTGCAATTATACTTAAAAACAAAAAGAGGGAGTTTTGCTTTTATAAAAATTCCATTTGGGGAATTCTTAAGCAAGATTCCCATTTGTATATACAAATAGATTGATCAAGTGGTAAAACTACATAAGTTTGAAAGGAGTAAAAAATGAAAAAGGATAATGTGATAACAATTAGAGTTACAAAACAGGAAAAAGAAAAATTGATAAAAAAGAGTCAAGAAGCAGATATGACATTATCAGAATATTTAATTGAACAAGGCTTAGAAAGAGACATTATTATAATTGAAGATGTTAGGAATTTTGTTCACGAATTAAGAAAAATAGGAAATAACATTAATCAATTAACGCACTTAGCAAATAGTGGAATAATAAGGACAGTATATTTAGATGGATTTAAAGAAGATATGAAGAAAATTTGGAATGGATTGAATGATATTTATAATTTAATATAAAAACTGCAAAATATTGTAAAAAACGACATTTTATGATATAAAATATAATAGAATTTTTATATAAACTATGAGGTGTTTAGTATGGAAGAATTAATAAAAGAAATTGAACAATTTAATAAAGAAAGAGATTGGGATCAATTTCATTCACCAGAAAATTTAGCAAAATCAATATCTATTGAAGCAGGAGAATTATTAGAATGTTTTCAATGGAATAATAATTATGATAAAGACGAAGTTAGCGAAGAATTAGCAGATGTATTTACATATTGCATTCAAATGGCTATGAAATTAGGAGTAGATCCTAAAGAAATAATATTAAAAAAGTTAGATAAAACAAGAAAAAAATATCCAGTAGATAAAGCTAAAGGTGTAAGTACAAAATATAATAAATTATAATGGTGGTAATTTGTAATGAAAAATGGAATATATGAAGAAATTATTAATAATAAAATATTAAAAGAATTAAACAATGAAGATCTTATTATTGGAAAAGAAAAATTAGATAGTGAAGATGCTAAAACATTCTTAACACAATATATTGCAGAAATAACAAAGACAGCATTAAAATATGTAAGAGATGAAATTACGGAGCCACAAGAATACTTATTAAAACAGGTAGAGTTATGTAATGATATTATAGAATTATTAAAACAAAAATTAAATGAGAATGAATTTGAAGATTTGAAAATAACTAATAGTGCAGAGGTGTTAACATATGTATATGATAGAATGAACAATTCAAATTTTAATAATCAAGTTATTAGACCTGAAACATCAATTTCAAGAACCTCTTTATTTACAGGAGCCAGAAAAGAGCCAAATTTACAGGAAGAAATTAAAAGAGAGATTTTCTCTGCTGATGAAATTTGTATGTTAGTTTCATTTATAAAATGGAGTGGACTAAGAACAATACTAGATGAATTAAAATTATTTACTGAAAGAGGGAAAAAACTTAAAATTATTACTACTTCATATATGGAAGCAACAGATTTTAAAGCAGTAGAAGAATTATCTAAGCTACCAAATACAGAAGTTAAGATATCTTATGATACTGAAAGAACAAGATTACATGCAAAATCATATATATTTAAAAGAGAAAATGGATTTACAACTGCATATGTAGGATCTTCAAATATGTCGAATGTAGCAATGACTTCAGGATTAGAATGGAATGTTAAATTATCCGAAAAAGAATCTTTTGAAATAATTGCTAAAATTAATGCAACATTTGAAACTTATTGGAATGATAGCACATTTGAAACCTTTGATAATAGTGAAAAGAATAGAGAATATTTAAGAAATGCGTTAAGCAAATCTAAAAATAATAAAACAGATATGACATTTGAATTTGATATCAAACCATATACATATCAAAAAGAAATATTGGAAAATCTTGAAGCTGAAAGAAAAATATTTGGAAGATATAGAAATCTAGTTGTTGCAGCGACAGGAGTAGGAAAAACAGTAATATCTGCCTTTGACTATAAAAGATTTAGAGATGAAAATCCAAGAGCTAGATTATTATTTGTAGCGCATAGAGAGGAAATATTAAAAAAGAGTAGAGATACTTTTAGGTATATATGTAAGGATCTGAATTTTGGAGAATTATTAGTTGGAAATAATAAACCAGAGTCAATTGAAAATTTATTTGTAAGTATACAAAGCCTTAATTCAAGCAAATTAATAGAGAGAACTTCTCCGGATTTTTACGATTATATTGTAATAGATGAAGTTCATCATGGTGCAGCTCAATCGTATAAGAAATTATTAGAATATTATAAACCTAAAGTATTATTGGGATTAACAGCAACTCCTGAAAGAATGGATGGAGAAGATATAACGAGATTTTTTGATAAGAAAATGGCGTATGAATTAAGATTACCTGAAGCAATAGATAATAAGTTATTATGTCCGTTCCAATATTTTGGTGTATCAGATTTTATAGATTTATCCGAGTTAAAATGGACAAGAGGAGGATATGAAGTATCTGAATTAGAAAATGTTTATGTACTTGATATTGAAAAAGCTAAGAGAAGAGCACGAGATATAATAACAAATACTATTAAATATGTAGATGATATAGAAAATGTGAAAGCTTTAGGATTTTGTGTTAGTATAAAACACGCAGAATTTATGGCAAATGAATTTAATAATGCAGGAATACCTTCAATTGCATTAACAGGAAATAGTAATGATGAAATTAGAAAAAATGCTGCAAAAAATTTAACAGATGGGAATATAAAGGTGATTTTTACAGTTGATTTATTCAATGAAGGTGTTGATATACCACAAGTTAATACAATATTGTTTTTAAGACCAACAGAGAGTTTAACAATATTTTTACAACAATTAGGTAGAGGATTAAGAATTTCAGAAGGAAAAGAATGCTTAACTGTATTGGATTTTATAGGACAATCTAACAAAAACTATAAATTTGCAGATAAATATAGAGCATTAATAGGTAAAACAAAAAAATCAGTTGAAAGCTATGTGAAAGATGGTTTTGTTTCATTACCTAAAGGATGTTTCATAAAACTAGAAAAACAAGCAAAAGAATATGTATTAAGAAATATTAAAGGATTAAAAAATAACAAGGATGTTTTAATTGGAAAGATAAAATATTTTGAAAATGATACTGGAGAAAAGCTAAACCTAAAGAATTTCTTAAGATACAATAATATTTCATTGGATGAATTTTATAATGGTAAAAGGACATTTACTAGATTGTGTGCAGAAGCAGAAATTATACAAGATTTTCAATATGAAAATGAGGAAGTATTAAACAAAAGAATAGTAAATTTATTATCAATGGATTCACCAAAATTAATTGAATTTTCAAGAAAATATATAAAAAATACTGATATGAATCTTAATAAAGAAGATCTAATATTAAGAAATATGCTTTATTATACATTTTACGTAAAAAATCCTGACAGAGAAGGAATAAGCTCTATTAAAGAGGGAATAGAAAAGATTATAAGTAACAAGCTAATAAAAGAAGAAATACTTGATATATTAGATGTATTGTATGAAAAAATAAATTGTGTACCTATAAAGAATAGCTATGATTTTATTTGCCCGCTAGAAGTACATTGTAAGTATACACAAGCACAAATTTTAGCAGGACTTGAATATTATAGAGAAGATTTTTATGGACCAATGCTTGAGGGAGTTAAATACTTTAAAGATAAAGATTTAGATATTTTCTTCATAACTTTAAATAAATCAGAAAAAGATTTTTCAGAGTTAACTCTATATGAAGATTATGCAATTAGTGAAAATTTATTTCATTGGCAAAGTCAACACAAAGATACAGAAAATAGTAAGAATGTTCAAAGATACGTAAATAGTAATGGAAGAGTATCATTATTTGTAAGAGAATATAAAACTGAAAATGGTAAGGCTAGTCCATATATTTATTTAGGTGAATGTACACATGTTAGTCATCAAGGAAATAATCCAGTAAGTTTTATATGGAAATTAAAAAATAATATACCAGGAAAGTTTATATCAGAAGCAAATAAAAATGTTTTATAGGAGTAATTATTATGATTGATGTAGTAGCTGCAGTAATACAAAATGAAGAAGGAAAAATACTTATAGCACAAAGAAATTTGAAAAAATCACAAGGGGGTCTATGGGAATTTCCAGGTGGAAAAATAGAACCTAACGAAACAAAAGAGGAAGCTATTATAAGAGAAATAAAAGAAGAGATGGATATAGATATAGAGACAAAGAAGTTTATAGATCAAAAAGTATTTAATTATCCTGATAAAGATATAAATTTAATTGCAATTGAATGTAAGCAAATAAAAGGTGATATAAAATTAAATGAGCATGAAGATATTAAGTGGGTTAATAAAAATGAATTAAGAAACTTTAATTTTGCACCTGCAGATGAATTTATAGTACAAACTATATTACGATAATTATTAATTAATTAATGGGGGAATTAATATGTTAGTATATCAAGGAGTAAAAGAATCGTTTATTGAAGATGTTAATTTAGGGATAATAGCAGATAAAATTAGAGAAAAATATATTCAATTTATACATAGAAAACCTTCACCACAAGAATTCAATTCATGGAAAAATTCTATGCAATATATGAGAGGGGTATTAGATGATAGAGAAATACCTGAAAACATTGGTGTTGCAATAGAATATAATATTCCTCCGACAGGAAGTAGAATTGATTTTATGATGACAGGATACAGTAAAAATGATTCTCATGAGGCAGTTATAGTTGAATTAAAACAGTGGGATGAATGTACAGAAGTTGATAAAGTTGATGGTATATACAAAGTTAATACATATACTGGAGGAGCATTAAGGGATGTTAATCATCCTTCATATCAAGCAATGACATATGCAAATTTAATAAGAGACTACAATGCAAATGTAGAGGATAAAAAGATTAATGTTAGACCATGTGCATATTTGCATAATTATTATTTTGAAGAAAATGACCCATTGTTAAAAGAACAATATAAAGAATATATTAGAGAAGCTCCTCTTTTTGCACATAATGATGTATTAAAATTAAGAGAGTTTATAAAAAAATATATAGAAATAGGCGATGATAAAGAAGTTTTATATGAAATAGAAAATGGCAGAATAAGACCTTCTAAAATGTTGCAAGATGCTTTAGGAAGTATGCTAAAAGGAAATCAAGAATTTTATATGATAGATTCTCAAAAAATAGTTTACGAGTATGCTTTGAGAGATGCTGTTGATACTGTTAATTCTAATTCAAAGAAAATTTTTATTGTCAAAGGTGGACCTGGAACTGGAAAATCTGTTTTAGCAATAAATTTGTTAGTTGAATTAAATAAGAAAGATATGACGTGTTTCTATGTAACCAAGAATTTAGCACCTAGGTTAGTATATTCAAATAAGTTAAGAGGAAAATTTACTAAAAAATATATTGATCATTTATTTCAAGGTTCAGGAAAATTTATTGAAGAGAAAAGAAATGCTTTAGACTGCCTAGTTGTAGATGAAGCACATAGATTAACAGAAAAATCTGATTTTTTTGGACATGGTGATAATCAAATAAAAGAGATAATAAATGCTGCTAAATTTTCTATATTTTTCTTAGATGAGAATCAAAGAGTTACATTGAAAGATATAGGAAGCCAAGAATTAATAGAGAAGTTTGCTAAAGAGCTAGGAGCAGAAGTATGTGTTTATGAATTAGATAGTCAATTTAGGTGCAATGGTTCAGATGGATATACAGCATGGTTAGATAATGTATTAGAAATAAGAGAAACAGCAAATTTTGACATAGATGGTTTTGACTATGATTTCAAAGTTTTTGATGATCCAAATGAATTAAGAAACGCAATTGAAGAAAAGAATAAAATTAATAATAAATCTAGAATTGTTGCAGGGTATTGTTGGAAGTGGCCAAAAAATAATAGAAACAACCCTAATTATAATGACATAAGAATTCCAGAGTATAATTTTGAAATGAGTTGGAATTTGGAAGGTGGAGAAATATTTGCATTAGGCGAAAATACAGTTAAACAGGCAGGATGTATTCATACAACACAAGGATTAGAGTTTGATTATGTTGGAGTTATTATTGGTAATGATATGAGATATGAAAAAGATCATATTGTTACTGATTATACAGAAAGAGCCTCAACAGATACATCGTTGAATGGTATAGGAACATATAACGAAGAGGATAGAAAGAAAATTGCTGACGAGATAATAAAAAATACGTATAGAACATTAATGACAAGAGGAATGAAAGGATGCTACGTTTATTGTACGGACAAAAAATTATCTGATTATTTAAAAAGTATGTTAAATGGAAATTACAATAACATTATATATTCTGTTAATGAAGAACAAGAGTATTATGATATGAAAGTTGCAGAAGAAGAATCGGAATATAAATATAAATAGAATTAATAATTATTGAAAAAAAAGCAATAATATATTATACTAAGAGTGACTAAAAGATATAAAATAAAATATAATTAATAATAAGAGATTTTGAATATTTTGAGGGGAAATTATTATGAAAGTAAAGGATGTTGCCGAATTTTTTTTAACAAAACAGAGTATGACAAATAAAAAAATACAGAAGTTATGTTATTATGCACAGGCATGGTTTTATGCTTTATATAATAGAAAATTATTTGATGAAAAAATTGAAGCTTGGGTTCATGGACCGGTTTGCCCTATATTATATAAAGAATATGCAGAATTTGGCTACAAAGAAGTACCAAAAAGTGATAAAAAAATAGTAATGCAGGAAATTGAAAAAGATATTTTAAATCAGGTTTGGGAAATATACGGAAAATTAGATGGTGATGAATTGGAAATTTTAACACATAGAGAAAAGCCATGGATAGAAGCTAGAAATGGAATTGATTATAGAAAGCCATCTAATAATGAAATATTACCACAAAATATGGGTAAATATTATAAAGAAAAATATGGTGTTTAATGTCAAAAAAGAATAAAAATAAGCGAATTCCTGCAAATGTAATTTCAAAAGATCTGGAAAAGGTTAATGCAAAAGATAGTGAAAAAATTTTTTTTAGTTTTGATTTTCTGGACAGATATCACGAACTATTTAATATGGGAGACAACAAAAATAATCCACTTAGTACGGAAGTGGGTTGGTTTTTAGAACTTTTAGATTGCTTAAATAATGTTTCTAAGATGACAAAATTAGAATTTAAATCTAATACAACATATGATCTTCATCCTGTAAATTGGGATGGAGCAAATGTTAATTGTCCTACCGATATGGAACAATATGAATGGTGGCAGTTTAGAATAAGTAAAAGTAAAGGAAGAGTTATTGGAATTTTTATAGAAAATTGTTTTCATATAGTATGGCTAGATAGATATCATAATTTGACTAACAGCGAAGGGTATGGAAAAGAGAATTATTATAAGGTACCATTAAGTTTATATGAAATGAAAGAGATAGAATTGAGAAAGGCATATGACAGAATAAAAGAATTGGAAGAGGAAAATTCTATATATGAAGATTTATTTGACAATAAGGGGGAATTAATATGATATTACAATTTGATGATAAAAAGGTTGAAGTTAAAGAAGAATACATAAAAACAGTAGTTTCAAAATCTACAGGAAATGAACTGAATACATATAGATTTAAAATAAGAGTTGCCGGAAAAGAGAAATTTGAAGATTTTAAAAATAAAATGAATATGTATAAAGAGGAATGTATTTCTCAAATTGATGATAATGGAAATATATTAGCTAAATATAATGTAGGAACATGGAGCTATAGATATTATAATGAATATGATTCAGAAGATACAAATTATTTATGTGATGTGGAGATTATTCAACGTGAAGAATTGAAAACTGATATTTTAATTATTGAGGGCATAGAAAATGAAGTGTTGAAATATAAAGAAGAATATGATAATTACAATAAAGCAATTGTTATTAGAGCTATTATTAAAAATACTGAAGAACAAAGAGAAAAGATAAATAAAGCTATTGGTGAAAATAAATATTTTAAAGTTGTAAGACCAGGAATAAACAATGAAATACTAGAAATGAGATTTGGAAAAACAATATGGTCTAAGCATGAAGATTATATAAAAAGAAGTATTACTTTGGTTGAAAAAAAATATGATGAAAATGAAAAGATAAAGAGACCTCTTTTATGGCCAGAATTAAATAATATGATGGGTATTATTGCTAAAAACACTGTTTATATAGAAAAATTAGAGGAAATATTGAGAGAAAACAATATTATAACCAATGAAAATATCGAAGAAATAAAAGTACAAGTTGAAAAAGAATACAAAAAAATGTATAGACAATTTTATTTAGTGGATGATGCTGAAGAAGATTTTGAATAATATCAAGCTTATATAAAAGTGGTTTTATTCCAATATGGAATTATAAAAAATATTAAATATAAAAACTTTCTTTTTTGGAAATAATATGATATAATAATATTAGATCCAGAAAGGAAAGTTTTTATTATGTTAGGAGATAAAATTAAGTTATATAGAGAAAATAAAAAAATGACTCAAAACGATATTGCTGATATATTAGATGTAAGTGCTGGTACAGTTTCAAAATATGAATCAGGAGCTTTAGAACCTAGTATTGAATCATTAAAAAGGTTATCAGAATTATTTGGAGTATCAATTGATGAATTATTAAATGATGAAAAAGAAAAATTTGATATTTCAAAAATAAATGTATTAGATATATTGAGAGAGCAAAAAGAAATGAAATTAAAAGGAAATTTATATCATCAAACTCAGGTTTCATTCGCATATAATACTAATCACATTGAAGGAAGTACATTAACTGAAGATCAAACGAGATATATTTTTGAAACAAATACTATTTTATTTGAAGGTGACACAATTGCAAAAGTAGATGACATATTAGAAACAGCTAATCACTTTAAATTAGTTGATTATATGTTAGATGTAGCAGATAAAAAACTAACAGAAAAGTTGATAAAAGAATTTCACAAAATTTTAAAAGATGGTACTTCAGATAGTAGAGTAGAATGGTTTAATGTTGGAGAATACAAACAAAGAGCTAATACAATAGGAAGTGGAGTTAAAACAACATTACCAAATAATGTTGAAAAAGATATGTCAAAACTAATGGATTGGTATAATTCATTTAAACAAATAACTATAAAAGAAATAATTGAATTTCATTATAGATTTGAGAGTATACATCCGTTTCAAGATGGTAATGGTAGGATAGGAAGAATTATTATGTTTAAGGAATGTTTAAAAAACAATATTATTCCATTTATTATACAAGATGTAGATAAACTATTTTATTATAGAGGATTAAAAGAATACAAAAGTGAAAAAGGATATTTAACTGATACATGTTTAAATGCCCAAGATCAGTATATAAGAATGATAGAATATTATTTAAAGTAGGTAATTGAAATGAAAAATTTAGATTTAGAATTAAATGAAAAAAATATTAATTATGTGTTAAAAAATAACTTTATTAATAGAAATAAATATATAGCTAGTTTTTTTAAATTAATTAATGGTATTAAAGAAAATAAAATTATTGCATTAGATGGAGAATGGGGATCAGGAAAAACATGGTTTGTAAAGTCAATAGAATATTTGATGAATAGTAATGCAAATAATGAATTAAATATTGTAAATAACAAGATTATGGACAATGTAAAAGATAATTATATGACATTTTATTATAATGCTTGGGAAAACGACGATGCAGAAAATGCAATGTTATCACTTATTTATAAACTAATAAATGATAGTTGTTTGCAAAAAGACGAAAATGAGGTTGGTGTAATACCACGTTTATTAAATACAATTATAAAATTTGCTACTAATGGATCTGTTGATATAAAGCAAGATGTTTTTGGAGAACAATGGAATAATAAACAAATAACTGATTGCATAAAGACATCAGAAGAAATTAAGAAGACTTTTAAAGAACTAATAAATAATTTACTAGTTGAAAATAAAAATAGAATTCTTATTATTATTGATGAAATAGATAGATGTAAACCTATATTTGCTATTGATTTATTAGAAAATATAAAGCATTTTTATGATGATGATAGAATTGTCTTTTTAGTTACAACTAATAATAAGGAACTTGCTAATTCAATATGTAAAGTTTATGGTGAAAAATATGATGGCAATTTATATTTAGATAGAATTTTTGATATTAATTTAGAATTGCCTAATAATTATATTCAGGATTATATTAATGCCATTGATGAAGGGAAGAGCAGTTCTAACTTCCATTTTAAAGCCTGTAGAGAAATTGCAAAAGAAAATAAGTTTACTATGCGTGAATATAATAGATACTTAAATTCGATGGAAAGTGTTAAAAATAATCTCATAGGAGAATACTCATATTTATCATTATTCGCTAATTATATTATTATACCTATATCTATGAGTCTAAGAATAAAGGATAAAAATAGATATTATAATTTTGTAAAAGGAGAAGAATTTAACATTATACAGCAACTTGTGAATAATAATCAATTTTATCATAATTTAGGGAGAAAAATTTTATCACAAAAAGATAATACTATAATTACTACTATACATTCTAAACAAATATCAGAAGAAGAGAAGATTAAGCTAGAAAATCAAGAAATATTAAAGAAGTTAGAAGAAATATATAATCAATTATTAGGAAATATAAATTCAGAAGATTATGAATGGGAGTATAAAGAAATATTAAAAGAAACGTTAGACATTATTTCATTATTTAATTAAAAGCCGAGAATTAACTCGGCTTTCTTTTATGAATTTATACATCCACTTATCAACTGCACACCATCCACAAATCCATTTCTATAATACTTCTCGTTATAATAACAAACATAATCCAAGAAATTTCTATCAAGTAATTCAAGCTGTTTTTTAACATATTTTTGATTCTGCTTAGGAACGTTCTTCAAAATACGTTCACTAATTTCATCAAATTGAATATAATGTTTTTTATCTTCTTCTGTTAAGTAAGCTAGTTCAGTTTCTTCTCTAAAATCTAACCATTCTTTTAATAAATCTTCTTTATTTTCTCTTAAATTATTCTCCATAAAATAAACCTCCAAATCATAAAAAATATCCAAATACTTCCAAAAATCCTTAATAAAGAATTGGGGAGAAATTGGGGATAAATTTTTCAAAAAAGGGCAAATCTTAACCAATTTATTCACTAAACAAAAATCTTTGAAAGTACTGATAACACTAAGTTACAATACGATTCAACATTCATCAGAAAAACCTTTTTTTGCCGCTCATAACCCGAAGGTCATCATTTGTCATAATATAAAATGTCTCTTTCAAAGCGACCCAATTACTCAAATAATTTGTTAAAATAAAAATATAAAAAAAGAGGAGGGAAAAAATATGCAAGAATATCATAAAATAAAAAACATATATGAAAGAGATCATGAAACCAAGAAAATAATCGACGGAAAATACACAGATGAAACATTAGAATTTTTAAAAGATAATATATGGGAATTCACTGAAAAAGTGGATGGCACAAATATTAGAATAATATGGGATGGACATAAAGTGTCTTTTGCAGGAAGAACTGATAAAGCTCAAATTCCTGTAGAATTAAGTAATAGACTTTTTGAATTGTTTGGAGGAGAAGCAAATGAGCAATTATTTGAGCAAAAATTTGGTTCAACGCCAGTAATACTTTATGGAGAAGGCTATGGAAAAGGAATTCAAACTGGAGGACTATATTCTGATAAGCAAGATTTTATATTATTTGATGTAAAAATATGTGATCATTGGCAAACAAGAGATAGTGTAGAAGATATTGCAACTTATTTTGGTATAAAAACTGTGCCAATATTAATAACTGGAACTTTACAAGATGGTGTAGAATTCGTAAAAACAAATCCATTAAGCAAAATTGCTCAAAAAGAATATGTAATGGAAGGAATCGTTGGTAGGACAAAAATTGAGTTAAATGATAGATGTTCAAATAGAGCAATTGTAAAAATAAAAGTCAAGGACTTTTCATAAAAACACTCTCAAAAAATTTCAACTATATAATTCAGGGAAAATAAAAGATAAAAGAATTGCAAGCCAAAACTTACAATTCTTTTATTTGTCTACCACAAACACCATACAATATTTCATCTACTCTATTAATATCATAAATTTTTTCATCAAAACAATACTTTAAAGCTATATTAATATATGAATTTTGAGGCAATGAATAAGAAGCGGATTTTAATAAATTTTCATAATCATTGCTGGGTAAATTCAAAGCTAATGCAAGTAGTGTAACTGTTCCAAAAGAAGGATGATAATCATCAAAAGACCTTATTTTTGAAAAAAGTCTTTTATCAATATTGGCTTTTTTATATAGTTCAACGTCACTTATATTAAATTTATCTATATATCCAAATAATAATTCATTAAAAGTTTTTTCACTTTTTTTAATATTTAAAATTCTATATTCTTCGTAAGATTCCTTAACTTCTAGATCACATGTTGTTTCATTTGTGTTTTTAATAATCTCATCTTTATAAAAATCAAATAAATCTAATAGTTTTTGAGGAAGTACAGAATATTCTAGTATGTTCAAATTTGTATATAACATGATTCCTCCTATTCGTAAAAACATTATAACATATAAGTAAAAATAAATAAAGCGTTTTTTAAAAAGTCGCTTTCAAAGCGACCAAATTTTATTTAATTTATGCTAATATAGTAAAAGAAAATTTTGATAGGAGGAATAAAAATGAGCAAATATTTAAGTGTAGGGATAGCAAAAGAGATAATTGTTGAAGTTAGTAATGAAGAAATGGCAAATAAAATAAAGGACGAATTTTTCGAAAAAGTAGATAAAAATTTATACACTGTTGAATTTTTTAGTGCAGAAAAATCTAGAAAGATTGATGTATATTTTGAATTGAAAGATGATATATTGGCTGAACATGCTATGGATTTAATGATTGAGCAAAATCAAAAATATATAAAGTCAGATGATTCTGATGAAGCAATTGAATATTACAAAAATATTAAAAGTAAAAGTAAAGAAGAAATTTTAGAATTGATAAATACGGAGAATAATCCATATTTATATAAATTTACATTAGGATGGTATGGATTTGATATTGGATATCTTTTCAAAGAGAGGGTTGATGCATATATTACAGAATTCATTACATTTCATACTTCAGAAAAAACATTTATGGAAGAATATTATACATTTTTTAATTATATGAGAAATTTATTAATAAATTCAACAGATAATCCATTAAGAACAGCTTTAGCTGTTTCTTTATAAATAAAAGACGATTTTTGATGTTTCTCTGTAAAATACTGATAAAAAAGGAGAATAATATATGTCAACATATTATTTTATATACACTGAGATAAATTGTAATAATAAGTGGTTTTGTATTAATAATAAAATAAAAAAAATAGATAAAAATGAATTTAAGTTATCTTATACATATTGGTCTGGTTCTCGAAGTTATTTTAGTGAAACATATGAAAAACTAGAAACAATAGGCAAACCTATAGAAAAGCAAAAATTATCAGAAGAATTAAAAGAAATATATGGTACAAAACAAGAACAATATGAAGAATTACCAATTGTTGTAGATTTTAAAAACATCAAAGAATGTATACCAGCAGAAAGGATTAATGAATATCATGGATATGTAGATAAAAATCATATATCTAATTATAAATTAAATGACGAAGAAATATATGATTGGATTGATATTGAAGAATACAGGAAACTTAATTTTAAAGAAAAGCTGATGTACGATTATTTTGAATGGGATAGTGATTATGGCTGGTTTAAATATTTTAAAGAGATAATTGAACATGTAAAGTGGCAAATATTTGAATGGGAAAAAATTAATTTTTTAAAAGAAATAGAGCAGATTAGATTGGTATGTTTTAGATTTTAGAAATATATTACAATAGCTCATTGTTTTTTGAAATAAAAATAAATATGTTTAAAAAACTCAAAATGTCTCTTTCAAAGAGACCAAAATTGATGCTAATATTATTGTAGTTAAATAATTAAGGAGGAAAATTAGATATGGTAACGAATTTAGCGAATTTAATGTCAATAGTTTCAGAGGAGGAAAAGAAATTTTCAAATTATGGTTATAGTTTAAGAAATTATGCTTATAACACATCAATTCAAGAATTAGATGGAAAGGTAAATGTGACTGAAGACTATAAAAAAGATTTTGAAAAATATTATGAAGAATTAAATAAAACACAAGAAAAAATAATAAAAGCTAAAACAGCAATTTATGAGAAAAATAATCAATTCAAACTAACAGATGGAAGGACAATACAACAAGCAATTGTAGAAAATACAATATTAAGAAAATTGAAAGGTTATTATGAAAGTTTACTAGATAGAAGAAATAGTAAAAGAAGGGTGACAGAAGTAAATAATTCATACTTTGAATGCAAAACATTGAATTATGATGTTGATAAAATTCAAGAACAATATGATGAAATTGAAAAGAAAATTCAAAGAACTGACTTTGAAATTTCAAAATTAAATTCAAAAGAATTTGAAGTTGATATATAGAAAATTGGTGCTTGCTAAGCTATTTTGCAAGGTAAATGAAAACAAAGTTAACAGCCAATGCTATTTAATTGGCTTAAAAGTGTAAAAATGTAAATTAAAATTCAGATAAATGGGAAATAAACATTTTATTATATACAATTAAGGAATGTTTATAAATTTACAAATTATAACAGAAATCACTGATTACAAATATTGGCATTTTGAAGATGCCTCCAGTACATTGTATAAAAATTAGAATTATAAAATATATAATTATTAGATGATTGTTAGGGCCAATTAAATAGCTAAAAGCGGTGTTTCTCTGCGAAATACCGCTTTAAAAATAATTCAAGAAGGAGAATAATTAAAATGATTTATATAACAGGTGATACTCATTCTAATTTTTCAAGATTTGAAATAGAAAGATTTCCAATACAAGAACAAATGACTAAAAATGATTATGTAATAATTTGTGGAGACTTTGGAGGAGTATGGACATATCAAAAAGAAAGTATGATAGAAAAAGAAAAATTAGACTGGCTAAATAATAAAAATTTCACAACTTTATTTGTAGATGGAAATCATGAAAACTATACAAGATTATATAATGATTATCCAGTAGAAGAATGGCATGGAGGAAAAGTACATAAAATTAGAGATTCAGTTTTGCATTTAATGCGTGGAGAAATATTTGATATAGATGGTAAAAAAATATTTGCGTTTGGTGGTGCAAGGTCTCATGATATACAAGATGGAATATTAAATCTAGATGAAGAAGAAAAAATATATGAATATCGTAAAAGAAGAGCATTTTTTAGAATAAGAGATTTTTCTTGGTGGGACTTAGAGCTTCCTACTGATGAAGAAATGCAAAATGGTATAAATAATTTAGAAAAAGTAAATTATATGGTTGATTATATTATTACTCACTGTTGTCCAACTAGTATTCAATCATTATTAGATCCAAGATATGAAAGAGATAATTTAACAGATTATTTACAGAAAATATCAGAAAAGTTAGAATTTAGGAAATGGTATTTTGGGCATTATCATGATTATAAACAAGTAAATGAACAATATGTTTTATTATATGAAGATATAGTACCATTAGAATTTAAAAGTATATTTGAATAAAAAATAAAAAATACATATAATATATTGATAATATACACATAATATGTTATAATATACATATAATATATCATGGAGGTGATATTATGGCTACAATTAATGTTAATGTAGATGAAAAAATAAAAGAACAAGCTAAAGAGACTCTTGATTATCTTGGAACAAATTTTACAAATGTTATCAATATGTTATTAAGACAAATAATCTTAACTGAAAGCATTCCATTTGAAATTAAAGTACCAAAATTAAACACAGAAACTATAAAAGCTATTGAAGATGCAGAAAAGGGAATAGGATTAAGCAAAGGATATACTAATTTAAATGAAATGTGGAAAGATTTAGAGAAAGAGGATTGATAAATTTGTTAACAGTAAAATATACTAATTTATTAAAAAAGATTATGAGTATAAAGCCAAAAGCGTTATTGATTTGTTGCTATCAATAAAGCTTTTAGAATCTTTTACTACAACATGGTAGTTAAGTTAAAATTCCAGTAATACAGATAATCCATGAAATTTTTATCAAGCTGATTTAGTCGCTTTTGGACATATTTTTTATTTTCTTTTGGAACATTTCTTAAAATATTCGCACTAATTTCATCAAAATAAACAAAATGTTTTCTATATACATCACAAGTTAGTGATGCCAAATCATCTTCTCTAAACATTAGCCATTCCTTAAAAATATCTTCATTAACTTCTCTAAAATTATTCATTGTTAAAACCTCTATTTTTATTAAAAATTATCGGGGACAAATTGGTGACAATTGTTGAAAAAAAGTCACCATTATAATATAATCTTCTCAAAGGAGATGAACCAAAATGAACGAATATATCAATTTGAATTTAGAAAACATTGAAGAAGAGCACATATGTTGTGCAATAGGAGACCCAAAACACCAAGAAGGTGTTGATTGTAAAAAAGAATGGATAAAGAACAAATTAAAAGATGGTCATGTATTTAGAAAACTAAATGCAAGAGGAAAAATATTTATAGAATATGAGCCAATAGAAACAGCTTGGATACCAATTAGTGGAAAAAATTATGAATACATTTATTGTTTATGGGTAGCTGGTAGCTTTAAAGGAAAAGGAATTGGAAAAGAATTATTAGAATATGCGATAAAAGATTCAAAAGAAAAGGGAAAAAGCGGAATATGTACTTTAGTTTCAAAAAAGAAGAAACCATTTTTAGGTGAAAAGAAATTCTTTGAGCACTTTGGATTTGAAGTTGTTGATAGTATAAATGATTATGAATTAATGGCATTAAAATTTGAAGAAAGTGAAACACCAAAATTTAATGAAAGTGCAAAAAACATGAAAATCGATAATCAAGATTTTACAATATATTATAGCAACGAATGTCCTTACGTAGAATACGAAGTAAAAGAACTTTCAGATTATGCAAAAGAAAAGAATATAAAACTAAACTTTATAAAAATAGATTCCTTAGAAAAAGCAAAAAATGCTCCTTGTATATTCAATAACTGGGCTAATTTTTACAAAGGAGAATTTATATCAAATACAATTTTAAATGCAAATGCTTTAGAAAAATTATTAAAATAATTTATAAAAAAGTGCGAATAATTTAAAAATCAAATTTCGCACTTTTATCTTTTTAAATAGATTTCTCACCTAAATCCTCAGAAAACCTTAACAAATAGCCATCTGGATCTTGCACAAGAAATTCTTTATTACCAAGCAATTTATCATCTTGTCTGTACCAATTCTCTTCAATATCAAATGCTATTTTATAATTAGCATTTTTTAGATTATTATAAATTTCATCTAAATTATCAATCTCCAATTGAAAATTAATTCCATTTCCAAAAGGATATGAAAGAGGTGCAACATCCCATTTATCATTATCGGTAATTTCTTGTAGCATAAATTGAATTTCTCCTAAACTAATAAAAACAAATTTATTTTCCGGCCTATCATATTCAATTTTAAATCCTGCAGTTTTATAGAATTTTAAACTATTTTCTAAATTAGTAACAGATAATTCTGGTATTATTTTATTCCAAAACATAATTATTCCTCCATAATTCTTAATTATTCAATATTTATTATAAATCAATATCGAAAATTTGAAAATAAAAATATTTAATTTATTATTAAATCATGATATAATAAAAATAATGTAATTAGAGTAAATAGAAAGAGGAACAATAATGATATTAGTAAGTGCATGTTTAGTAGGAATAAATTGTAAATACAATGGTGGCAATAACTATAATGAAAAAATATTTGAATTAGTAAAAAAAGGAGAAGCAATACCAATATGCCCAGAGCAATTAGGAGGATTGCAAACTCCAAGAATTCCATCGGAAATAAAAATAATTGATGGAAAAAGACATGTAATAAATAAAGAAGGAGAAGATGTTACTCAAAACTTTGAAAAAGGTGCAGAGGAAGTATTAGAACTAGCAAAAAAATTGAACATTAAAAAGGCCATACTTCAACCTAGAAGTCCATCATGTGGAGTAGGAAAAATATATAGTGGCAATTTTAATGGTGAATTAATCAAAGGAAATGGAATATTAGCAGAATTATTTATAAAAAATGGAATTGAAGTTTTTATGCCAGATGACATTTTATAATGGTATTTTTATAGTAATTTTAGCTTCTATTTGATATAGTTTTAATCTCATTTAGAACTAAATTGCCTAATAATATAAAATATGATATAATACACATAGAATTTTCTTTAGATAGGTGAAATAGATGAAAGATCCAATAAAAATATTAATAGATGAAATTTTTAATAAACTATCAGAAACATTTTATTATTACTTAATAAAAGCAGTAAAACCAGATATGAAGATTGAAAATGTAACAGAACTAACTGAAGAAATGATTATTATGCTAAAGCAAAAGCTACAAGTTGAAGGCATAATAATTGATGTAGATGAAACATTAAGAAAGGACATGAAAGTTATTCCAAAATGCAATCAAGAATGGCTTGAAATGGTAATGAAACATTTAAAGGTAGTAGCAGTAAGCAATGGTAGAGATGATAAAATAAAAGATTATTGCGAAAAACGAGGAATTACTTATATTTCGAATGCTTGGAAGCCTTTAAATTTTGGATTTAAAAAAGCATGTAAAATAATTAATACTGAACCAGAAAAAGTATTGGTTATAGGGGACAATTTAGTTGATGATATATATGGCGGTAAAAAGAATAAAATGAAAACAATAGAAGTAAGAGATGTGGAAGAAGATGAAGAAAGATAATGATTTGGATTAATCCACAAATTATGCTATAATTGTGGAAAATAAACAAGCAAATGGAGGAAGAAAATGAAAGAAGAATTTTTAAACTTATTAAAACAAGTAAAAAGAGAAGGAATGGAAGACCTAATAAAATTTATAGAAGAAAAGACAGACTTTTTTACAGCACCTGCAAGTACAAGATTTCATGGAAGCTTTGAAGGTGGATTGTTAGAACACAGTATGAAGGTATATGAAATTTTAAAACACAAAGTTGAAACTAATATTGAACCATTAGAAGTTAATCCTGAAACATTAATATTAGTGCCACTTTTACACGATATTTGTAAAGTGAATTTCTACAAAGTTGACTACAGAAATGCAAAAAATGAACTAGGAGTGTGGGAAAAAGTACCTTACTACACAATAGATGACACAATTCCTTATGGGCATGGTGAAAAGTCAGTTATGATGATTACAGAATATATAAAGCTAACACCAGAAGAAAAATATGCAATAAGATGGCATATGGGGTATACTGAACCAAAAGAGCTTTACAATACAATTGGTGCAGCATATAAAAAGTATCATTTAGCTCTTTTAATGCATGAAGCAGATTTAGAAGCTACATATTTTTATGATATATAATTGACCAAACCCAAAAAATATAGTATAATACTAAAGATTGCCGAAGTAATCCTTCGGCAATCTTTATAAGTATAAAAACTAGGAGGAGATAAAATGCTTAGTGCAAACGGAGTTACAGTAAGATTCGGGAAAAGAGTTTTATTTGAGGACGTAAACATTAAATTTGGAAAAGGAAATTGTTATGGAATTATAGGAGCAAATGGTGCCGGAAAATCAACATTTCTAAAAGTTCTATCAGGAGAAATTGAGCCAAGCAAAGGAGATGTAACATTAGATAAAGGTGAAAGAATTTCAGTATTAAAACAAGACCACTTTGCATATGAAGAAAATACTGTAATGGACACAGTTCTAATGGGAAACAAAGAATTATATGACATTATGAAGGAAAAAGATGCAATATATGCAAAACCTGATTTTTCTGAAGAAGACGGAATGAAAGCTGCAAAATTAGAAGAAAGATTTGCAGAATTAGATGGATGGAATGCAGAATCAGATGCAGCAATGCTTTTAAATGATTTAGGAATAATTCCAGACAATCATTATAAATATATGAAAGAAATTGAAGCAAGAGAAAAGGTTAAAATATTACTTGCTCAAGCTTTATTTGGAAATCCAGATGTATTATTATTGGACGAGCCTACAAACGACTTAGATTTAAAAAGCATCAACTGGCTACAAGAATTCTTAATAGATTTTGAAAATACTGTAATTGTTGTATCTCACGATAGATACTTCTTAAACAAAGTTTGTACACATATAGCAGATGTTGACTTCGGAAAAATAAAAGTATATCCAGGAAACTACGATTTCTGGTATGAATCTAGCCAATTAGCATTAAAACAAATGAGAGAACAAAACAAGAAAAAAGAAGAAAAAATTAAAGAATTACAAGACTTCATTGCTAGATTTAGTGCAAATGCTTCAAAATCTAAACAAGCTACATCAAGAAAGAAAACTTTGGAAAAAATCGAACTAGATGAAATAAAACCATCTAATAGAAAATATCCATATGTTGATTTCAAGCCAGATAGAGAGCCTGGAAAAGAAATATTAAAAGTTCAAAACATTTCAAAAACAGTAGATGGAGTAAAAGTTTTAGATAAAGTTTCATTTGATGTAAAACAAAATGATAAAATAGCATTTTTAGCAGAAAATGAAAACGCTAAAACAGTGCTATTCCAAATAATTGCAGGAGAAATGGAACCAGATGAGGGAGAACTAATTTGGGGAACAACAATTACAAAATCATATTTCCCAAAAGATAATAATTACTTATTTGACACAGATGAAAGCATTACAGAATGGTTAAGACAATACTCAAAAGATCCAGACGAAACTTTTGTAAGAGGATTTTTAGGAAGAATGTTATTCTCTGGAGACGAAGCATTAAAATCTGCAAATGTACTATCTGGAGGAGAAAAAGTAAGATGTGTTTTATCAAAAATGATGTTATCTGGAGCAAACTTCTTGATATTTGATGAACCAACAAACCATTTAGACATGGAAAGTATAACTTCTGTAAACGAAGGAATGAAAAAATTTATAGGAAACATCCTATTTACATCACATGACCATGAGCTAACACAAACTGTTGCAAATAGAATAATTGACATCAAAGCTGATGGAAAAATTGTAGATAGAGAAGTTACTTATAATGAATATTTAGGAATAGAATAATTGTTAATAAAAAATGTGCCATTGGCACATTTTTTAGTTTAAAATGAACAGTTTTGGAAACACTCTTAAATAGGAGAGTGGAATTTTGAAAGTTGTTCAAAGAAAGAAAAATAAAAAAATAATTATTCCAATTTTGCTAATAATAGTATGTTTTTCTGCTTTGTTGTTTTTAAATACATATAGCAGAGAACAGAAAAATTTAAATAATTATAAAACAACAAGGCTAGAATCCACAAACTATTCAGAAAATGTGGAAAAGGTAGAAGAAAAAAGCCAAAGTTTAGCAGATGTAATTGAAAATGTAACGAAAAGTGTTGTAGGAATTTCTAAATTAAAAAATACGGGTAATTCAATATTAAGTAAAAGCAATGAAAGCCAATTAGGACTAGGGACTGGCGTGATAGTAAGCTCAAAAGGGTATATTCTAAGTAATCAGCATTTAACAGGAGAAAAATACAGTAAATGCTATGTAACACTTGAAGATGGAAGAAATTTTGATGGCACAGTTGTATGGAGTGATGTAGATTTAGATTTATCAATTGTAAAAATTTCAGCAAAAGACTTGCCAGCAGTAACTTTAGCAGATTCAAATTCAATAAGAGTAGGCGAAAGTGTTTATGCAATAGGAAATCCAATCGGCTTTGAATTTCGAAGAACAGTTACATCTGGAATTATTAGTGCAAAAAATAGAACCATAAAATTAGAAGAAGGAGAAAATCTTTCATATATGACGGACCTAATTCAAACAGATGCAACAATAAATCCAGGAAATAGTGGAGGTCCACTAATATACGCAAATGGAGAAGTAATAGGAATAAACACTGTAAAAATCACAACTGCAGAAGGAATAGGTTTTGCAGTTCCAATAAATGTTGTAAAACAAGTAATAAAAAGCTTTGATGAGACCGATAAATTTGAAGAGCCAACAATTGGAATTTTTGCATATGATAAAGAAGTAATACCATATTTAACTTCAATAGATCCAAATTTTAATAAAGGAATATATGTGGCAAGTATAATTCAAAATGGACCAGCAAGCAATACAGATTTAAAAGTTGGAGATATTATTACCGCATTTGATGGACTAGAAATCAATACAATGAACGAACTTAGAGAATATATTTATACAAAAAAGCCAAACGATGAAATACAAATAAAATATACAAGGGGAAAAATAAACAGAGAAATAACTTTAAAATTAGGAAGAAAATAAGAAACTTTTTGGGACACTCTTAAAATTCAAGGTTTTCAAACTTTTTAAGAGTGTACCAAAAAGTTTGGATAAAGAAAAGCTGCCGCACCGAAATAATGTGGTGCGGCAGGAAGTACTAGGGTTGCGAACTCTTCGCTTCTGAATCAGAGGTGATCCTCTCATAGTCTGACTTGGAAAATGTGGTAATGATGTGATACTCACCATCATTGTAAGGTATTGTGTCGCTAATTATTCCGAAAAGTTCCTCTACAGGAATGTTTGGGTGTTCGGAAAGATATTTGCGTTTTACCTTATCCTCAAGCTCAGCAAGTTCTTTGCGTTTTTCTTCGAGTTCTTCGTTACTCTTAACGTTCTTGAGTTGTTTAACAATCCTTGTTTCTTCTAATGCCATGGGGTCATTCCTCCTTTAATGTAATGTAATATTAATTATATCACCTAATATTAGAAAATGCAAGGATTTATGTAAAATTCTAGCGTTTTTCGTTTAATATTATTGTCTTTACGTGTAAATTATGGTAAAATACTAAAAATATAAAAAGGAAAAGAGAAGTTATGAAGTTTTTAAATGAAATTTATTTAGATAATGAAAAAGATATAATTGTTAAACTATATCAATCAAGTGAAGATGAATTAACGTACATATTAGAAACGCCAAACCACGGAACAGGAAACTTAATTACAAATTTAGCAAAGATATGTGGTTTAGAAACAATAAAAAACAAACAAGATATGAAAATAATAAAAGGAACAATTCCATTAAGTATTAATGGAGACTTTGAAGAAGTTTATATCTTTAGACTTGGTGGAGTAAAAATTGCAAATATATATCCGAATGGGAAAATAGAAATAAAAGCAGAAATTCCATCAATAATGAAAACATTAATGTCCCAAACAAAGGACTATAAATTTGGAACAGATAAAACAATAATTAAGTCATATTTATTAAAAAAAGAAAAATTTAGAACAGACCTTCATACTCACATGAATGCTAATTTAACACCAGATTTATTAATAGCTTTAGGAATTAGCCGTCAAATAAAATACCCATTATATTATATAAAAAAATTAGATTTAAAAATTACAAAAGCACAAGAAAAAGAAATAATGAAACAAAGAAAAGTAGTAGAAAAACAATTTGAAAATTCTACATTAATGGGAAAATATTTAACAAGAAGAATTGATGACAATACATTTATAAATTTTGCAGATTTTATTTTAAATAACTTAAAAAATGCAAAAGAAAATATAGAAAAAATAAGAAAAAGTTTAGCAATAATGAAGGACGGGCAAGCAGTTTTCACAAACCTAGAGAAAGTATATATATATAGATATGTTTTCGCAAAAGGAATAGATAGTGAAGAAAAAATAAAACTTGAGCTAGAAAAAATAGAACAAATCCCACAAAAAGATATAAAAGATGCAGTAATAAAAATGTTGGAAGATAAAAAGTTCGGAAGTCCGTATAGAAAGAATACACTAAGGCAAGATAAATTGCTTTGGGTTGCAAGGCAATACCAAAAACAAGGTATATATTATACAGAAATATCAGACACAACATTAACCAAAAAAGGTGAGCCAGCGATTGAATTGCTAGAAGAAGTTCATGAAATAATGCCTAAAATTGAAAAAGAAACTGGTGTAAAAATCAGATTTTTAGTTGCAATTAGAAGAATTGCCTTAACAATTATTAAAGATAAAATACAAGGAAGCGGATATCTAAGAGAAGCTTTAAGCGTGTTAAAAGCAGTAAGCAAAAGCCCTTATGTTGTAGGATGCGATTTTGTAGGAGAAGAAATAAACGATATTTCAGAATTACAACCGGTTATTGAAGAAATTGTTCAATATATAGAAAAAGAAGACAAAAATTATACAATTAGAGTTCATGCGGGAGAAAATGATAGCTTAATAAATAATGTTTATAATTCAATTGAATGTGTAAAGAATTCATTAAAAGAGGGTCAAAAAATGCCTAAAATAAGAATCGGGCATGGTCTATATACACCAGAATTATCAACAAAAGAAGGAAGAAAACTTATAAAACAAATTAAAGATTCTGGAACAGTTCTAGAATTTCAATTAACATCAAATGTTAGACTAAACAATTTAAGCAAAATAGAAAATCATCCATTAAAAAAATATCTTGATGAAGGTGTGAAATGTGTTCAAGGAACTGATGGTTGTGGGCTATATGGTTCAGATACAATTGATGAACAATTAGCATTAAAAAATCTTTTAGGTTTAGATAGCCAATATTTTGAAAAAATGAAAGCTGTTGAAAACGAAATAATAAAAAATAGTGATAAATATTTTGAAAATAAATCTAAAAAATTTGAAAAATTCTTAAATGGCAGAACAATTAGAAAAGCGGTGTTAGAAGAAGAATATAAAATAATTGATAAAGATTTAAAGAAAAATATAAAGCTAAGACTAACAGAAAAAATAAATTCTGAGCAAGAATTAAAAGACAAAATAAAAGAGTTACCAGTAGATAAAATTCCAATTATAGTAGCAGGAGGAAGCTTTAATGGTCAAAATAATCAAACAATAGCTTATGATGAAGAAGCGGAGATATTAAGAAAATTAGTAGAAAATATAGATGAAGAAAAAGCATTTTTTGTAATAGGTCATAAAATAGAAGGGTACGAAAAAAAGGTTTTAGATTTATGCAAAAAAATAAATCCCAAAATAGAAGTATATGCTATAATTCCAAATATGATTGAAAAGGACGTTAGAGATAGAATTTTAAAAGAAAATTTAGCGGGAATAAGAATATCAACAGAAAGTGAAGATTTTGGAATTTATAAAAGCTTTAATTACGAAATATTTGAAAGAAGACCATCAATAGTAATAGCATTAGACGGAAATTCACCTGTATTAAACTTAATACAAGAGGCAAAAAATGGAAAAGCAAAAGCTAAGATTTATTTAAATAAATTAAATAAAAGCCTAAGAAGCAAAGCTAGAACTTTACAAGGATATGTTACTTTATTTGAATTACAGGATGATATTGGAAAAGTGATATTGAATGAGAACGAAAATATAAAAAAATAGAGGAGCAAAAATGATACCTGAAAATTGGAATAAAGAAAATTATAAAAAATTTTTAGAATATTTAGAAAGCATAAAGGATGAGGAATATAAGAAATTTCATAGTTCGCTTGTGTTAAATTCAAAATATGAGATGATTGGTATTAGGCTTCCTATAATGAGAAAAATTGCAAAAGAAATATCAAAAACTAATATTGAAGAATTTTTAAAATATTCACAAAATAAATATTATGAAGAAATAATGATACAAGGGCTAGTAATTTCTAATATTAAAGACGAAGAAATCTTTTATAAATATTTTAAAGAACATATAAATAAAATAGATAATTGGGCATTATGTGATTCTTTTTGCAATTCTGTAAAAATAGTAAAAAAATACGAAGAAAAATATTTCCCATTATCAATAGAAATGTGTTTAAATGAAAAAGAATTTATTTCTAGAACAGGGCTTGTAATAATATTATCTCATTTTGTAGAAGAAAAATATTTAAAAGAAATATTCAATACATTAAATAAAATAAAAAGTGATAAATTCTATATAAACATGGCACAGGCTTGGCTTATTTGTGAGCTATATATTAAACATCCAAAAGAAACTTTAAAATTCGTAAAACAAAATAATTTAAATAAATTTACTCACAACAAAGCAATAAGCAAAATTCATGATTCTTTTAGGGTTAGCAAAGAAGATAAAGAGTATTTAAATGAATTAAGGAGAAAATAAAAAGAGACTTTTATAAGTCTCTTTTTATGGTCGAGGTGACAGGGATCGAACCTGCGACCTCATGGTCCCAAACCACGCGCGCTACCAACTGCGCTACACCTCGATAAATAAAAATATTCGATTTTGTGCTAAGCACTTATAAATAATAGCACATATTCTGTGAAAAATCAAGAGGTAAAACGAAAAAAATTCACATTTTGTGAATTTTTTTCATTTATATTATAAATTATATAAATTACCATCAACTAAAAGTTTAGCTCTTTTTTGAGTTTTCTCATCAGCTTTTAGAGCATTTTCTAAGAATTCTGGATGAGCAATTAAAAAGTTTCTCATTGTTTCATCTGGATTTTTAAAAAATCCGTTTAACATTTCAACTTGAGCTTCATTTATAATTCCAAGCTCTTTTGCTTTTTGGAATAAATTATTATCAACTTGAACTAGAGAAAGAGATTTAATTCCTTCAGCTTCTATTTTATCTTTCCCACCTTGCATTCTATCAACTACAACACATGACCAGCAAATATTTGCATTTAAATTCTTAATTGCAGGAATCCATGCTCTAATATAACTAGATGCAACTGTTATTAAATCTGCAACATGTAAAACTTTTTTATTATCTAAAGAAGTAACTGGAACAGTATTTTCAAATTTACTATCACTTACTACAGTACTTAAATCTTTGTAAATTGTAATATGAGGTTTGTTCAATAAATATGCAATAATATTTGAGAAAAACCAATCTCTTCTTTCACCACCAGAAATATAGTTAACCTCTGTAATATCAATGTTTTCTTCAATATATTTTTTCATAGTATCAATTACATTTTTATAAATTTCATTTGTATTATATTGTTCTAAAACTTTTTCAAAAACTTTCTTTGGTAATGTAAGCTTGTCAGATAAAGAATCATCAATAAAACTTAATAATTCTACTGCATCCTTTTCGTTCCCATAAACAAAATGAGTATTAATAAAGTATGGTCCTATTTTTCCTGAAGTATACCAAAATGGTTTATTTTCTTCGCAAAATCTAATTGCATTTGTTTCAAACAAATATGACATTAAATCAGACATAAATGTACCTCCTAAAATTTATTTCCTAAACTATTCTAAATTTAAAATCTAAAATTGTCAATAAAAAGTATACAAATATTTGAATGTATAGTAATATAATAAAAAGGAGGCAATTAAAATGGAAGAAAATACTATATATGTAGAAGTTGAAGAAAATAGTCATGCTACTTTGACATTCCCAAAGTATAATATAAAAACAAAAGCTTATATTGGTGAAAATGGTGCTTCAACTGAAAGAAAAGAAGGAAATAAAATGACACCTATTGGGACTTTTGACCTGGGAATTGCAATGGGAACACATAGAGAAGAAGAGATGAAACCTAAAATGAAAATTAAATACATGCAAATAAATGAGAATATGTACTGGGTAGACGATATAAATTCTAAATATTATAATCAGCTAGTAGATATTAAAAAATGTGAAAAAGACTGGAATTCTGCTGAACATTTAATAGAATTCCCACTTGATTATGAATATTTAGTAGATATAAAGGTTAATCCTGAAAATATTCCAGATCAGGGTAGTGCAATCTTTTTACATTGTAATTATGGAAAGCCAACCTTAGGCTGTGTTGGAGTTAGCAAAGAAATAATGGAAAAATTAATTCAATTAATTGATAAGGATACAAAAATGATTATTAAAAATAAATAAAAATATTGCAAATAAAATTTTTTAATGGTAGAATGTGAAAGGTAAAATAAAAAAAGGAGGATTTAGTATGAAAACACTTCTAAAAAGCGGAACTTTAATTGACTATAAAACTAACACATTCGGAAAATTCGATATTTTAATTCAAGATGAAAAAGTAATTAAAATTGAACCAAATATTACAGAAGATGCTGATAAAATAATTGACTGTACAAATTTAAATATTATACCTGGAATGATTGATATGCATTGTCATTTAAGAGAACCTGGCTTTGAACATAAAGAAAC
>Ga0129311_1000264_pt1 | contig 48847 bp, 43 predicted proteins | sample Go1ome_FD_94435 | JGI IMG/M metagenome (GOLD analysis project Ga0129311, IMG submission 94435) | Western lowland gorrila individual fecal microbial communities from Wisconsin, USA - Go1022B metagenome | ecosystem: Host-associated > Mammals > Digestive system > Large intestine > Fecal | place...
ATGCTGAGAGCATTCTTTCTCAGCTTGGCATTTCTCCATCCAGTGCAATTCAGATGCTTTATAGTCAGATCGTACTGAAAAAAGGTATGCCGTTTGAATTGAAACTTCCTTCTTCTAAGCCATTAGCTGTTGGTGCAATGACCAGAGAAGAACTTGATGCAGAACTCCAGAAGGGTGTTGATTCCATCAAAGCAGGAAAGGTATATTCTGCAGATGAAGTCGACGCGGTACTTGCAAAGGAGTTTGGCATATGACGGATAGCTACAATGTCGGCTATTCTGTAGATGCACTTGGTGATTTACGTGAAATCTATTCGTATATTGCGAATGAACTTCTTGTTCCGGAGACAGCCGCAGCTCAGCTGGGGCGCATACGAAAGGAAGTTCGTTCATTGGATTTCATGCCAGCTCGTTATACGTTAATTGAATGGGAGCCTTGGCATTCGATGAAAATGCACCAGCTTCCGGTAGACAACTTTATTGTGTATTATCTTGTCGATGATAAAGAGAGGACAGTTACAGTAGCACGAATATTCTACGGTGGTCGAGATATCGAAGGAATTATAAATTCAAATAAATAAACAGAAGTGGAGCTTTTTGGGTGAAAACAAGAGCTCCATTTTTATATGGCGAATTTACAATCTAAGTGCAACAGTTGATGAAACTAAAAAATGACACATGGACTTCTGTTATAATGGTGTTTGCGAAGACAACCATAAGAACAGGAAAATCCAATGTGTCATTACAATCATCTTACACTAGTTGAGCGAGAAAAGATAATGTATTTTCGAGCTCAGAACTATACCATTTCAGAAATTGCTACATTACTACAGCGTAACAAGTCAACTATCTCCAGAGAACTCAAAAGAAACTCTGTGAATGGGTTTTATCAACCAACGAGAATGGTGATCTTGTAATCAATAAAGAACAGGCAGAAGTTGTTAAGCTGATTTTCGATTTGTATCTTGGTGGTAAAAGCGTATTAGGCATTGTTAAGGAACTGAAAGAAAGGAGTATCAAATCTCCTACAGGAAAAGATAACTGGACAAAACGTTCTATAGAAGAAATGCTGAGTAATGAAAAGTACATAGGTGTTTCGGTTGTTAATGTAGGCGGCAAAGAAGGTCAGATTTATAAATTGAACAATTCTCATCCAGCAATCATTTCAAAAGAAATGTTCGATGCTGTTCAGGAAGAAAAGCTGAAACGCAGCAATATAGTTGCTGATGAGAATGGAATACACAGAAATACTACGAAGTATAGTTCGAAGAATAAAAAATGTATTTTAACATAAAATAGGAGGTTTGAAGATGTCAAATTATGCATATAGAGATATAGAAAGAAAAAAAGTACTATATTCAAGTCAAGCTATAAAAGAGGATAGAAATGAGACTTTTTATTGCCCCAATCCGAAATGCGAAGCTAAACTTTACATTTGTGCTATAGAAGGAAGTAAAAGTGCTTATTTTAGAGCTACAAAACCAATGTATAAACATATCTTGAATTGTCCATTTGGAACTAGCAGTTCGGAATTCGATAAAAATAAATTTGATGAGTCAGAATTTGTTTTTAATAATGCAATTGATGGTCTTCTATCTGTAACTGGAAATCCTAAAGAAGAAAAGAAAATTGATGGACATAGCATTGGAGAGCCGAAAGCACATCCACTAAGGACACTAAAGCAAATTTATTCTATGTGTAAGAGTATGCCAGTAAATTTGAAATATGGTGATAAAGAAATAGGAGAAATGTTATTGGATGATAGAAGTGAATATAGATATCCTAGGGGCTGTTTTGGCAAGAGGATAATTGAGGCAGCTGTTAAAGGAAAGTTATATGATAACGAAAAGAAAGAAATCTATTTAGTCGCTCCTATGTATAGCCACAAATATTCTTTTATATTATCATTTTTGGATGAAAACCCATATAAAACTATTCGTTCTGAGATATATAATAACAGAGATAAGATTATAGTTGTTGCCGGCGAATGGAAATCGTCAGGTATATATAATTCTTTTATCACACATGTATATGGAAGAAAGCAAGTTGCTATTATAAAATAGCCTAATCAAGATGAATATGGAAATTCAAGAAAATGCTGAAAAATCAACTTATCAAGTCAGTTTGAAATAGCCTAAAAATCTCATGTCGAGACAGTAGTTTTGCTGTCGAAAGGTGGTAAAGATGAAATTTGAACTAAATGAATGGAAAACACAATTGACAGATGAGGAAATAATAGCTGATATTAAAAAAACGGCAGCAACACTTGGCAAGAATTATATTTCTATCGCAACATATAAGTCGTATGGGAAATATTCACAAACTGCGATCCAAGCACATTTTGGAACATGGAAAAATGCTCTGACTTTGGCCGGGTTAAGAACCGAACGGAATTCAGCTGAACTTAAATTGATTTCTGACGAAGAATATTTTGATGATTTAAGAAGAGTTGCTAACCTTATCAACAAAAAGACTGTTCCATATAAGGAATATAGAAAATATGGCAAGTATTCTGCTGAATATATTTTCTCTCGTTTTGGCAAATGGAATGATTTCTTGAAAAAGGCCGGACTAGAACCTACAGGATTCATCAAAGATAGAATAACCGAGCAGGAATGCTTTGATGAAATTGAGCGAATGTGGCGATTATTGGGGCGGCAACCGACTTCGACCGATATAATCAAAGCAGGAATCTGTAACTATTCTATCGATACATTTAAAAGAAGATTTGGAGGATGGCGTAAAGCATTAGAGGCATTTGTAGAATATATAAATGCTACAGAAAGTGAATATCAGTCATGTGTTTCTGAGCCTGACGCTATCAGAAATAGTACAAGCAATAAATCAGAGAAAGAAAATGAGGCAGTAACTCTGCCCAAACATCGAACATCAAGAAATATCAATACTCGCTTGAGATTTAAGGTGTTAGCTCGTGACAATTTTAAATGCTGCGCTTGTGGTGCGTCTCCGGCAAAAGATCCATCTGTTGTACTTCATGTAGATCATATTGTTCCTTGGTCAAAGGGTGGCGAAACAGTGATTGAAAACCTACAAACCCTATGTTCAAAATGTAATCTTGGTAAAAGTAATCTGACGTAGGCTTGATATGTTCCCGAGAACTATCGATGTTATTTGAGACAAAGGCAGTCAGTCGATTTGTTCCCGAGAACTATTGGGGCAACCTGACATCAACACTGTTTCCTCGTCCCACGTGGAGACTGTTGTTCTTCTGTCCCAACAAAAGCCTGATGATCATATTGAGATAGAAATTAATCTTGATGAGATTGATGCTACAAGTGCAGAGACAAAGGCCACATACAAGGAAATCGAAGAATGGGTGCATAAACACTATGGATTTCATGTGACAAATCTGAACATTGCTCAGGTGGAGCAGAAACATGGGATTATAGAAAGAGAGAATTACAATAAGCCAAAATTAAAAAACAGCAAGCAACCGGGATGCCCGGAAGAAAAGGTTAAAGCGATTGAAGAAGTTTTAAAACATTTTCAGATGATATAAATAAAAACTCGTGACTATCGGTATTTGGTGGTCACGAGTTTTTTTACGTACATTTTACCAATGTTGATAATAGATTTTACATGTATCTGCTAGCATTGCGATAGGAGGTGCAGAGCATGTCTAAAATATGGAGTTTTGTAAATGACCTGAAGGTCAAGAAGAATCATAAAATCACAATATTTATTTGGCTTACAACAATACTATATGGATTAACTGGCGGTTTGATATGGGGATTGATTGGAAGATTGATATTACCTGAAATAACTTGGCTATTTTGCTTTATAGGGTACCCTGCGGTGTTCATGGGATGGTTTGGCGGGGGATTCTATCTATACAATCATGAGTTCATATGATTTTTCAAGACTTTTACTGAACTTTTACATAAAGATGGTTATGGATTTTACATTAGGCGAATATTATTGTCATTGTAATAAATACGGCGCCAAATTATGTAAGTTTAGAAAGGAATGAAAAATATTATGAAGAGAAGAATAATTGCCATTATGGCAGCAGTAAGCATAATGGCATTTGGGCTGGTAGGATGTGGAAGCGAGAGTCCCCAAAGTGCTGATGCTGCAGAGCAGGGAAAAAATGTGGAATCTGTAGAATTAAATGGAACTATTAAACTTGCAGGCTCAACTTCTATGGAAAAACTTTGCGAGGCTATGGCTGAGAGTTTCATGGAGAGAAACCTAGGAGTGACAGTTACCGTTGAATATACTGGCTCAGGTGCAGGTTTGGAATCTCTTGCAGCCGGTTCTGTAGATATCGGAAATGCTTCCAGAGGCCTGAAGGATGAGGAAAAGGCAAGTGGTGCAGTAGAAAATATTGTGGCAATTGACGGTATTGCAGTGATTACTAATAAATCTTGTAGTATCAAGGATGTGACATCAAAGGATCTTGCTAAAATCTATTCGGGCGAAATTACAGACTGGGCTGAGCTTGGTGGTAAGGAGCAGCCAATCATTGTAATTGGTAGAGAGGCAGGTTCAGGCACAAGAGATGCATTTGAAGAGTTACTTGAAGTAAAGGATGGTTGCGTGTATGCACAGGAGTTGGATTCAACAGGAGCAGTTCTTGCAAAAGTAGCAACTACACCAGGAGCAATCGGTTACGTCTCGCTTGATGTGGTTGATGACACCGTGTCAGGATTAAAGATTGATGGAGTGGAGCCAACAGAAAAAGAGATCCTGGCAGGAAAATACATGCTTCAGAGACCGTTTGTAATGGCTACAAAGGGCGAAATTTCAGGGCAGAATGAATTGGTTCAGGCTTGGTTTAACTATATCAATTCTGATGATGGTAAGGAAGTTATCAAACAAGTTGGACTTATTATTTCACAATAAGGGGTATATATGAAGAGAAAAGCATTTATAGAAAAAACTGCCAAAACATTATGCGAGCTTTGTGCAGTAGTGGCTATATTTGCAGTTTGTGCAATTACTATCTATATGTTTATGAAAGGTGCCCCGGCTTTAAAGGAAGTCGGGGTTTTTGATTTACTTTTTAAAACCATATGGAAGCCAACTGCAAGTGAACCATCTTATGGTATTGGATTTATTATTTTGGCTTCGGTAGTAGGAACTACCACTGCACTTATTCTTGGAGTTCCGATAGGATTGTTAGCTGCAGTATATATATCAGAAATGGCAGGAAAAACAACAGGAAACATTGTACGAACTGCAATAGAATTATTAGCTGCCATTCCATCAGTAATATATGGATTAATTGGAATGATGGTACTTAATCCGATTATGTTTAGATTTGAGCAAATAATATTTGAAGACGATAGTTCTCATCAGTTTACTGGAGGAGCAAACATGCTTTCTGCAATTATTGTACTGACAATCATGATTTTGCCAACGGTAATAAGCGTAAGCACATCGTCGTTAAAAGCTGTATCTGACACTCTTAGAGCAGCGTCGTTAGCACTTGGTGCAACAAAAGAACAGACAATATTCAAAGCAGTTATTCCAGCGGCGAAATCAGGAATACTTACAGGTGTAGTGTTAGGTACAGGTAGGGCACTTGGTGAGGCAATGGCTATAACTATGGTTGCAGGGGGAGCAGTTAATATTCCGTTACCATTTAATTCTGTTCGTACTCTTACCACTCAAATTGTAAGTGAAATGGGGTATGCCCAAGGTACGCATAGACAAGTATTATTCACAGTGGGATTAGTCTTATATATTTTTATCATGATTGTGAACTATGCATTGCTAAGAGCAAGGAAAGCGGGGATTGATGATGTCGATTAGTAGAAGAAAGTTTATTGATTGTATTCTGCGTTTTTTAATATATATCTGCTCGACATTTTCAGTACTTTTGTTACTTGGAATTATTGGATATGTGTTAATAAGAGGGATTTCTGAGGTTAACATAACATTTATTACTTCAGTAACAAGCGTATTGAAAGGAACTGTGGGGATTGCAGGTAATATTGTAAATACATTACTGATTATTCTTATCACCATGATAATTGCAACTCCAATCGGCGTAGGTAGTGCAATATATCTTAATGAATATGCAAGGCCTGGGAGAGTTGTAACAGCAATAGAATATGCAACAGAAACCTTGACCGGTATTCCATCCATTATCTTCGGCCTATTTGGAATGACGTTTTTTGGAGAAAAGCTCGGATTAGGTTATTCACTTTTGACAGGATCTTTAACATTGATTCTCATGGTTCTTCCTTTGATAACACGAAATACTCAGGAAGCATTAAAAACTGTACCAAGTTCGTATCGGAATGGTGCAATCGGACTTGGAAGTGGCAAATGGCACATGATACGAACAATACTTCTTCCAAGTGCTATGCCAGGAATAATCACAGGAGCAATACTTGCCATAGGAAGAATTGTGGGAGAATCAGCAGCACTTTTATTTACAGCTGGAAGTGCCAAGTTATTACCCAAAGGGATTAGCGGATTTTTAGCTAAACCATTTCAGTCTGGAGGAACCCTTACTATTCAGATGTATCTATCTGCCACAAGTGAAGGTGATTTTGAAACAGCATTTGGAATAGCTGTAGTGCTTTTGATTATCGTACTGGCTATAAACCTTGCAACAAAAGTATTAACAAAACGTTTTGATGTGACAAGAAAGGAATAGTAATGGGAGAAACAAAAATCAGTGTTAATAATTTGAATTTATATTATGGGAAAAATCATGCATTAAAAAATGTAAGCATGGAAATAAAGGAGAAGGCTATTACGGCATTAATTGGACCATCAGGTTGCGGTAAATCTACCTTTTTGAAAACTCTAAATAGGATGAATGATTTAGTTGAGGGAGTAAGGATTGATGGGACGATAAAAATCGATGGAGAGGATATTTATGGTAGAGATATAGACACTACGCTACTTAGAAAAAAAGTAGGAATGGTATTTCAGCAACCAAATCCATTTCCAATGAGTATATATGATAATGTGGCTTATGGTCCAAGAGTCCATGGCATTAAGGATAAGAAAAAGCTTGATAAAATTGTAGAAGATAGCTTGAGAGGAGCTGCGATTTGGGAAGAGGTGAAAGACAGATTAAAGAAATCCGCTTTATCACTTTCCGGGGGACAGCAGCAAAGAATATGTATAGCCAGAGCTCTGGCGGTAGAACCTGAGATTCTGCTGATGGATGAACCTACATCGGCTCTTGATCCTATCTCTACCACAAAGATTGAAGACCTTATGGAAGAATTAAAAAAGAACTATACAGTAGCTGTGGTCACACATAATATGCAGCAGGCCGTGAGAGTTTCGGATTATACAGCTTTTTTTCTGGTAGGAGATATGGTGGAATTTGGTACAACCAAGCAGATTTTCTCTTACCCAAATGATAAAAGAACTGAGGATTATATCACCGGAAGGTTTGGCTAATATGTTTAGTGAATTAATAAGAATTATAGCAACAAGATGGATAATTCCTTACTGGCTGTAAGGGATATTAACCATAAATATATTGTAGTAGAAGGGAATATTCGAATGAGAAGTAAATTTGATGAACAGCTTTTAGAACTTAATCATAAGATGATTGAGATGGGAAACAATATAATATCCTCGATTCAGAAGGCTATAGAAGCGTTGATAGCCCGGGATATTGATCAGGCAAAGCTGATTATGGATGGTGACGCAGAAATTGATCATCTCCAGAAAGTAATCGAAAGTATATGCTTTAATCTTTTGATACAACAGCAGCCAGTTGCAAGAGATCTTCGAACAGTGACAGCAGCAATGAAAATGGTTACTGACATGGAGCGAATAGGTGATCATGCAGCAGATATTTCGGAAATGACTATACTTATGGGGCAGAATAGTCGAATAGATAAGTTTAATCATATTTCAGAGATGGCAAGCGAGACAATGATAATGCTCAATCATAGTATTGAAGCTTATGTAGAAAAGGATGTTGTAAAAGCTAGGGAAGTTATTGAAGATGATGATATTGTTGATGAGTTGTTTGTAAAGGCAAAAAATGATGTTATCCAACTTATTTTAAATAATCCTGAAGAAGGTGAGGAGGCAGCCGATATTTTGATGATAGCAAAGTACATTGAACGAATAGGGGATCATGCAACAAATATAGCAGAGTGGGTAATTTATTCACTAAAGCAGAAGGAGAATGAAGATGAAGTATAAAGATATTAAAGAGAATGAAGAGGTACTGGCATTAATAGCGAAGGGAAATGAAAACCTTGGAATATTGGGGTATACAGACCATTCAGAAGTACATGCAGCTTTGGTAGCCGAGCGTGCTACCAATATTCTTGAGATTCTTGGATACAGTAAGAAACAGATTGAACTTGTTAAGGTGGCTGCATTTATGCATGACATTGGGAATGCCATCAATCGTAGTAGGCATGCAGAGTATGGTTCATTACTTGCAAATGACATATTAAAGGAAGCAGGCATGGATAGGCAGGAGAGACTTACAGTGGTTTCTGCAATCGCCCATCATGACGAGTCAACAGGTGGAGCTACAGATGTAATATCAGCTGCACTCATTATAGCAGACAAAACAGATGTTAGAAGAAACAGGGTGCGTCAGAAACCAAAAGCCAACTTTGATGTTCATGATAGAGTGAATTATGCTGTCACCAAAACAGATCTTATTATTAATAAGGATAAAAAGCAAATTTCATTAAATCTCGAAATTGATGAGAAAATCTGTACCATGTATGAATATTTTGATATTTTTCTCGGTAGAATGCTGATGTGTAGAAAAGCTTCAGAACTATTGGGAGTAACGTTTAGATTAATGGTTAATGGAAATAAAGCATTGTAATAGTAAGCAACGTTTATAATTTTACATAGATTTTACATAGGATATTCATACATTTTACTTTCATTTAGTATGCTAATAATTGGCGTATTTTTTTAGCATACTCAGAAAGGAATTTGTATGGATATTTTTAATGTTCTAAATATGATAGGTGGGCTATCCCTGTTTCTATATGGAATGAGCATGATGGGGAATGAATTGTCAAAGATGGCAGGCGGAAAGTTGGAAATAATTCTTGAGAAGCTTACTTCAAAGAGGATATTTGCGGTGTTGCTTGGCGCAGGAGTTACGGCAGTTATTCAATCATCATCTGCAACTACTGTCATGGTAGTTGGATTTGTAAATTCAGGCATTATGGAGCTAAATCAGGCTGTAGGTATTATTATGGGGGCAAATGTGGGTACAACTATTACATCCTGGTTGCTTTCACTTACAGGAATCGAGGGAAGTACCATTTGGCTTAAGATGCTAAAGCCTTCATCATTTTCGCCTATATTAGCGGCAATAGGTATTATTTTAGTTATGTCAAACAAAGAAGAATCTAAGAAAAAGGATGTTGGTGGAATCTTACTTGGATTTGCGTTTCTCATGTTTGGAATGGAAACAATGAGTGGAGCTGTGTCTGGGCTAGCAGACAATACTTCTTTTACAAGAATGATGACAGCTTTTAGGAATCCTATACTTGGACTGGCTGTTGGTGCAATTCTAACGGCAGTAATTCAAAGTTCATCTGCATCTGTTGGTATTTTGCAGGCACTTTGTTCTACCGGAGCTGTACATTATGCAGTAGCGCTTCCAATTATTATGGGGCAGAATATCGGAACCTGTGTAACCTCAATTATTTCATCTCTTGGGGCAAACAGAAATGCACGTCGCTCAGCGATGATCCATTTATATTTTAATCTTATAGGAACAACTATTTTTATGGTTGTATTCTATTCTTTGAATACAGTTATAGATTTTGTTTTTTTAGATGAGGCTGCTAATGCAGCCGGGATAGCTGTGATTCATAGTTTATTTAATATTGGTGCGACAATACTTTTTTTCCCATTTGCGGATAAGCTTGTAAAACTGGCTGAAATAACCATACCAGATGGAGCAAAAGAGACGGAGGCTAAAAAGGATTCTATCATTATTGACGAGAGATTCTTGGACAGGCCGGTATTTGCAATGGAATTATGCCGTGGAAAAGTAAGAGAAATGGCAGAGTATTGCCAGAAATCTATCACCTTATCACTGGAAGCCTTATTAGAATATGATAAGAAAAAGGTTAAGGAAGTTAAAAGACTTGAAGCTGTAGTCGATAAGTACGAGGATGCAATTGGCTCATATTTGGTAAAAGTATCAAGTAAGAATATTTCAAAATCAGATAGCCAAAGTATGTCCATTATTTTGCATAGTATCAGTGATCTTGAAAGAATTTCAGATCATGCCTTAGAGATAGTTAAATCAGCAGAAGAAATAAAAGATAAGGGCTTAGAGTTCCAGAAGGGGCAGCTCAGAGAAATGAAAACTCTTTGTGGAGCCGTTAATGATATATGTGCACTAACAGTTGATAGCTTTTGTAGAAATGATGTAGAGCAAGCTACTCGTGTTGAGCCTCTTGAGAAAGTTATTGATACATTATGCAAGACCATTAAGGAGAATCATATTAAGAGATTGAAGAAGGGAAAGTCTACTATTGAGATGGGATTTATTTTGGATGATGTATTGACCGGTCTGGAGCGAGTATCTGATCATTGTTCAAATATAGCTGTTGAAATGATAACTATTTTAGATGATGATTATAATACGCATGAGTATTTTGAAAGCTTATCTAGTGAAGACAGAAAGAACTTCAACAAGGAGTATGAAGAACTGATTAAGCAGTACCCAATCAGTAAGAAAGAGATAGAACAGTCTAAGGACGCACAATAGGAGAGAAGAATGGCGCTTATTTATATAATTGAAGATGATGACAGCATAAGGGAAATCGAAGAACTGGCCCTCATAAATGCGGGGCATAAGGTATTAGGATTTTCATATGCAAAAGATTTTTATGACAAAATGAATGATGTGATTCCGGATTTATGCTTAGTGGATATTATGCTTCCGGATGAGAGTGGCAATGAAATAGTAAAGAAGCTTAGAAAAAATCCTGAGACAAAGAAGCTTCCTGTGATTATGGTTACAGCTAAAACAACAGAGCTTGATTTAGTTAGAGGAATTGAGGATGGTGCTGATGATTATATCAAGAAGCCATTTTCGGTTATGGAACTAATCTCAAGGGTGAAAGCCCTGCTTCGTAGAACTCAGGCTGAGGATATAAAAGAACTTAGGCTGGACGAACTGGTTATAAATAATGAAAAGCATGAGGTGACTATCAGTGGAAATCATGTTGAGCTAACCTATAAGGAGTATGAGCTTTTGTCTTTTCTTGTATTAAACAAAGGAATCGTGTTGAAACGTGACACTATCATGGAGAAGGTATGGGGATCTGATTACGAGGGGGAATCAAGAACTATAGACATGCATGTAAAAACTCTTCGCCAAAAATTAGGGGATTATGGTAGTAGAATCAAGACCGTGAGAAATGTAGGATATGTAATCGAATGAAAAAAAGAATAAATATAAGACTGGTTGGAATTGCGATATTAGCAATTATCGCAACAGTTATTGGAATTACAATTATATATTACAATCTCTTTGAGGGTCAGGTGCGATCAGATCTATCTGTCAGTGCGAAACTTTTAAAGGATACCCAATATTTTGAATCAGTAGATATTGATGTAGATCAGATAGATTTATCTACTGATTTAGATGAGCTGCGTGTAACTTGGATTGATAAAGATGGAACTGTTTTATATGACAATGATGCCTCAGCGGAGCTATTGCAAAATCATTTTGACAGACCAGAGATACAGGCGGCTTTTGAACAGGGTGAAGGGGAAACAGTTAGAAAATCTGACACTATGAATGAGGATACTTTCTATTATGCCTTGCGTTTAGATAATGGAACGGTTCTTCGTGTTGCTACCAATGCACAGAGCATTTGGGCAGTATTCATATCAGTGATACCAATTATTTTATTAATTATTCTCCTTATCATTTCAATTTGCATAGCGATTTCTCATCTGCTTACAAAACAGTTTTTAAAACCAATAGAGATGATGGCGGAAAATTTGGAGAATGCTGATTATGAATCACCGTACAGGGAATTGGATCCTTTGGTAGAAAGGCTTCGCACCCAGCATACAGATATTTTATCTGCTGCAAAAGCCAGGCAGGATTTTACGGCTAATGTTTCACACGAGCTGAAGACACCGCTGACCGCTATTTCTGGTTATGCTGAATTGTTAGAGGGAGGAATGGTAGGCGCTGAGAAGCAGAATCATTTTTATCAGGAAATCAGAAAGAATGCCGACAGATTACTTGCATTGATAAATGATATTTTGAGACTCTCGGATTTGGATAGAAAAGATTCTGAGTTACATTTTACCGAGGTTGACTTATATGAGACTGTCTCAGAATGTATGGAAGTCTTATCAGTTAATGCTAAACAAAGAAACGTGACAATAGAGCTTGAGGGGAAAACGAGTATTGTTTGCGGAAACAAAGATATGCTCAAAGAGTTGGTTGAAAATCTGGGGCAGAATGCAATCAGATACAATAATCCCAATGGCAAGGTAAAGATTTCTGTGGGAACAATTGATGGTCAGGTTGCGCTTACAGTTAAGGACAATGGAATAGGAATACCTGTTTCAGAGCAGCAGCGAATTTTTGAACGGTTTTATCGTGTTGATAAAAGCAGATCAAAAGCTACAGGTGGAACAGGACTTGGTCTTGCGATTGTAAAACACATAGTTGAGATTCATGATGCCAAAATTGAGTTAGATAGTGCACCTGGGGTAGGAACGACTATATCTGTGTTGTTTTAGGATTATTTTTTCTTCTTCCCGCGTCCATTTCCTTTAACCGGTTTGCAGAGATCAGAGTAGCGTTGCAAAATGTCGGTAAAGGTCTTGAACTCGTATGGATCCATCTTAGTAAAATTGACGTTTCAAAATTGCATTCCGGCAAGATTATCAACATAGGTGTTCGTTCCTTTTTCTATGACTAATTTTATTTACACAAAATGTTTTACGCTATCATATCTTATCGTTTATAATAAGATTATGTTTTTAATACGTGGAGGAGGCTATATTCGTTATGAAACCATTTCAGAATGCGTATGACGCAATAAAAAGAATATTCAAAGGTCTCTTTAAGAAAAAGGGAGAAACAAGTGTAAATGAACTTGGCGCTCAGACTGGCATAATCACAGATGAAACTGTGATTCCTGGAGCGGAATCAGTTGATGCTAAATTAGCTGAACAGGTTGAAAAAGAAATAGCTGAAAAATTAAAACAGGCTGATGAAAGAGCAGCAGCCATTGTTGCTGAAGAGATGGCAAAGGCGAATGCTGAGAAAGCAAAGACTGCAGACACTGCAGACTCTGCAGCATCAAAAGCAAGTACAGAAACTACTGGAACAAAGCCGGGAAAGAAGCCTGTTCGCCGGAAGATAACCATGACAGCATCGCAAGCTGCCAGCATGCAGGTTGCAGAAGCGGAGGCAGAAAAGACGAATGCAGCAGAAGCAGAAAAGTCTGATGCCCATAAGGCCGCCGAAGAATTTGTAGATGCTGTAAAGAAAGCAGATGATGAAGAAGAACGTGCCTATCAGGCAGAACTTCGTAAGCGTGCGGCTAGAAAAGCAAAGCGTGAACGTAAAGAAAATGTGGAAGTCACCGCTAAGAAAATCACAGATCCAGTTACTGGTGGTGAGATGACTTTAAATGCACTTCCAGAAGAGGCCCTGACATTAAAGAAGTACATGCGAGTTCCTACAACAGGAGACGATGTGCTTTTGGCAGTGAATTCCATCATCAAGCATCCAGAAGCGCCAAAGAATATCGTAATCCTTGGCCATAACGGCTTTGGTACCGTTAAGGTTGGTGAGGACTTTGCCAGAAGTTTCTATAGCATGGGCCTGGTTAAGTCCGATAAGATTGCCAAGATTAAGGCAAAACAGCTGAACAAGATTGGTCTTGAAAAGCTGGCATCCCTGAAGGGAGGTTGCCTTGTAATTGAAAATGCAGGTCTGGTATCCTCAGCAAAGCTGGTTGAAGTTATCCAGAATTCTGCTCCAGAGGTGAATGATTTCGTGGTTATCCTTACAGGCGAAATCGATTCTTTAGCTCGTTTCTTCGAAGAAAATAAGGAAATTGTTGATTCCTTCATCTATCTGATTGAGGTTCACAAGATTCGTGAACGCGCCATGATTACCCTTGCCAAGGGCTATGTGAAGGAAAAGGGTTACACAGCGGACAAGGCAGTTTACGATCGTCTGAAGAATTCCCTGGCTTCCATGGAAGTTGGTAACATCGACCGATTCATCGAGCAGATTGATCAGCTCATGGAAAAGTGTGATAGCCGTGAAAAGGTAGCTGAGCTTGATAAGAAGGAAATCCTTACAGCAGATTTCTAAAAATATATTAGCAAATGAACTTGTCGTCGGTAGCTTGTAAAAGCTACCGACTTTTTTATTCCCTTGCATCTCCCGGCTTTTTTGTGGCAAAATGATTTTATATTTAACAGTCATTAATACAACTTGGGTTCGGGGGGATTTCAAAATGAAAAGAGGAAATGCAATAGGGATTGCCATCTTAGGCGTCATCGCCATTGGCCTTCTTGCCTGCGTTGGATCTGTGAAAAAGTATCATGATCAGGTGCCGGTGCTGACAGTAAAAGATGTTAAAGAAGCAAGGCCGGGCAACTCATTTACCATAGAGGATTTGGTGGATGTAAAGTGCAAGGGAGAAGTGACCTACGAATATGGCTTTAAGGGGGGCAAGGATTATTGCACAGTGGAGGAGGATAATGTTCTGTCCATTGTAGATGATCAGAAGACCTCCAGCGGAACCCTCTGGTTTTATATCAATGCCATGGGTCCTGTGGCAGAAGGAGATTCGGCAGAATTCTATCTGGATATTTTCAATCCCATCAGTGAACAGAATAGCCGAAAGGTGGATGTGGAGGGGGCTTACCTGCGCCTCTACAATGAATTTGAAGATCAGGGGGATGGGGTCTACACCTCTACGGCCAGTGGAAATAAAAAGAGTATTTATGTGCGCTATGTCCAGAATGTAAGTGACATGGATGCCATGGAAGAGGTAATCAAGAAGTATCTCTATGATGCTTACGACACCACCACAGTAAAGGTGGAAGATGGAAGCGAGTACACATCTCAGGATATAAAACTGTCTTCCGGAAAGACAGCCAGAAAAATCACCATTAAGTACGTTACGCCAGAGGGAGACATGGTTATGGGAGTAGTCTATGCCTTCTGCGAAGGGGACCTGCATATGTTCCTGGAGGACACAAATCCGGTACCGGCTTATGCAGAATTTGAGATGGAGGAAATTGCCAACACGGTAACTTACTAGAGAAGGATATAAATGGGTGGTTTCAAAAAAGCATTTTCAAAAAATATTTGGAAACAATATTTATGAATAAATATTTGGAGACGCAATTTTGTAAGGGGGAGTGCAAATGATATTGCCATATTATTCAGATTTACATCTTCATCTGGATGGTTCTGTGGAACTGTTTACTTTGCAGAAAATATGTGAATATACGGGCCAGAAACTGCCAGAGAATTTGTCAGAGGAAGATCTCTATGTGGCAGATGACTGCAAGGATTTGAATCAGTATCTGGATAAATTTGATTTTGTAAATCAGTATCTTCAGACAGAGGCGGGCCTTGCTGTGGCAACCCAGCATTTGCTGATGCGACTGGGAGCCATCGGTGTTAAATATGCAGAGATTCGATTTGCACCCCAGAAACATACAGAGCAAAATCTGACTCAGGAAGGGGCTGTGGCAGCTGTTCTGGAAGCCTGCAGATCCCTGAAGGAGTTAAGTGAAGAAGAAACAGGACTTCTGCCAGATGTGCGATTTATTCTTTGTATGATGCGCTCTGACTACAGCATTCCTGGAAATAAAGATAAGAACCTGGAAACCTTAAGTGTGGCCCGGTACTATATGGCCCAGGAAAATCCTCTTGTGGTGGGGGTGGATTTAGCAGGTGCGGAAGCCCTTTTCCCAACAGAGCAGTTTGAACAGGAATTCCAGATTGCAAGAGATTTTGGAATTCCATTTACTATACATGCCGGGGAGGCGGCAGGACCAGACAGTATTGAGTGTGCCCTGGACTTTGGCGCAAAAAGAATCGGTCATGGCATTGCAGCCATCCAAAGTGAAAGACTCATGGAGAGACTGGCAAGAGAAAAAATCGTGCTGGAAATGTGTCCAAGCAGTAACCTGCAGACCAAGGCAATTCCAGATATGCAGCACTTCCCAATTAGAGAATTTATGAAGAGGGGAATCATTTGCACCATTAATTCCGACAATATGACGGTGTCTCATACCGATGTGAAAAATGAACTGTACAGGTGTATCAAGCTGGGACTGAAGGAAGATGAAATAAATACTTTGATAAAGAATGGCATAAATTATCCTTTATCCTGAGGAAAAGAATTTAGCAATCTGAAAGTTGAGGAAATAATAAGGCGCTGGGATTATCCAGCGCCTTTATATTTTGTATAAATATTTGTATAATCCCCGCAAAGTTCATTTGCAGGAGTGGGCCTAGTACTTAAACTTGGCGTTCTCGCTTGCGAAGAGATCCATCTGTGTTGCGTACTGAATGATGCGTATCCCAGGATATCTGTGATGAAATCCTTAAGGATATGGAGATTACCGGCTTCCTGGCCGATGTCGACGAAGGTTTTTGAGAGATCGTCGAAGTTGCGTTTTAATGATTCGATGGTAGTCAATGCTGCCCCTCCAATGTTAAGTTTAATCCTTGTGCGTAAGGATTAATTCTATTTTATAAAGGGTGAAAACCCGCGCCAAATAAGGCTTTGATGCAATTAATCAGGCCTTTTAAATTAACTCTGGAAGGTGGTCAAAATAATAGCAGACTGGAATGAAAAAAGGCACTCACAGGAGTGCCTTTAAAAGATCAATATATTTTTGAGTGATAAGGGATGGTGGAATGGAAGAAGGAGTAATGTAGCCGATTTCCATGTAGTCATCCACCTTCAAAGGCTTGGCAATAATATTTGCACCATTTAACTCGGAGGAAATAACACCGCTGCAAATGGTATAGCCGTTGAGACCAATCAGCATGTTAAAGAGGGATGCTCGGTCGCAGACCATGATTTCCTTATCGCTGTCCACAGTACTGAGAATTTCTTCAGAGAAGTAGAAGGAATTATGATTGCCCTGTTCGTAGGAAAGACGAGGGTAAGGAGTCAGGTCCTCCAGAGTCAGGGATTTCTTCTTGGCCAGAGGACTATTCTTGCCAATGAATACATGGGGCTTGGCTTTGAAAAGTCGCTTGAAGGTAAGTCCGTGATCCTTTAATGTTTTGCGAATAATGGTCTCGTTGAACTGGTTGAGATAGAGGACGCCAATTTCACTTCGCAAATGGGCCACGTCGTCAATGATATCCCAGGTCTGGGTTTCTCTCATATGGAATTCATATTTATCGCCACTGTATTCTTTTAGGAGCTGAACGAAGGCTTCCACCACAAAAGAATAGTGCTGGGCAGAAACAGAGAAGTGCTGTTTCATCTGAGATTTTCCGTTATATCTTTCGTCAATCAAATTGGTCTGTTCCAGAACCTGACGGGCATAGCCTAAAAATTCATCTCCCTCTGGAGTCAGCTCAATTCCCTTATTGGATCGGGAGAAGATGGTGATGCCATATTCTTTTTCCAATTCATGAATGGCTGTGGTAAGACTTGGCTGGGCAATGAAAAGCTTTTTGGCAGCCTCTGTGATGTTGCCTGTGTTGGCCACAGTAACCACATATTGCAATTGCTTTAGTGTCATCTTGGTTATAATCCTTTCTAATAACTAGATAGATTCTGCATTTATAACTACCTGCTTCATAGAAATTATCTATGGGAAATAGTTGATATTATATATTTTATCTTGCACAAAATCAATCCTATAATCGTCCCAAGTTAAGCAGTAATGGAGCCGGAAAAGAAATCTGAAAGAAACAGAAATCTGAAAAAAAAGATAAAGGACGACATAATAGGGAGGATTCAAAATGAGTAAAGTGAAAGTATCCGTAAGTGGTTTTCCAAGAGTGGGAAAAGACAGAGAATTGAAATTCGCAGAGGAGAAATATTTTCGTGGAGAAATCAGTGAAGACATTCTTCAGAAGCAGGCAAGGGATCTTAGACTTTCCCATTGGCAGGAGCAGAAGAAAGCAGGGATTGATCTGATTCCATCCAACGATTTTTCTTTCTATGATCAACTGCTGGATACAGCGGTGCTTTTCAATATTATTCCGGAACGCTATAAGACCCTGGATCTTTCTGATTTAGAAAGATACTTTGCAATGGCCCGTGGCTATCAGGGATCAAAGGGAGATGTAAAGGCTCTGGCCATGAAGAAGTGGTTCAATACAAACTATCATTACATGGTTCCAGAAATTGATGATGACACCTTCATCGAATTGAAAAATCCATCTGAGGCAAAGCCACTTCAGGAATATCGAGAGGCAAAGGCCCAGGGTATTGAAACCAAGCCTGTGGTAATTGGCCCATTCACCCTTTTAAAACTGCTGAAGTATAAGGGCAGTAAGTCAGCCTTTGATTATAAGTGCATCCTTGCTAAGGAATATTTCAAATTAATCACGGCCTTCGAAAATGCAGGAGTTCAGTGGTTACAGCTGGACGAACCTTATCTTGTGCGTGATCTCGGTCCGGAAGATATTGAACTTTTCGAAATCATTTACAAGAAGATTCTGCCAGCCAGGACCCAGCTGAAAGTTCTTCTGAACACATACTTTGGAGATGTGCGTGACATCTATCCAAAGCTTCTGGAACTGAACTTCGATGGCATCGGCCTGGATTTCCTGGAGGGAAAGGAAACGGTAAATCTGATTGAAAGGTATGGTTTCCCAAAGGATAAAATCCTTTTTGCAGGCCTGGTAAACGGCAAGAACATTTGGAAGAATAATTATGAAAAAACACTGGAAGTATTATCCCGTCTTTCTGCAAATGGAATTTGCTTTGCCATCTCCACATCCTGCTCCCTGCTTCATGTGCCATACTCAGTAGAAGCGGAGACAAAACTTCCTGACCATGTGAAAGATGCCTTTGCTTTTGCCAAGGAAAAACTCCAGGAGCTGGCAGACTTAAAGGAGCTGACGAACATAAAGGAGCTGACGGACTTAAAGAAGTTGACAGACTTAAAGGAACTGGCAGAAGGAACTGGACAGGCTGAGTCAGCTACTGATCAGGATGGAAGTCAGTTTAAGGCGGCTCTTTTAAATCATCCAATTTATCAGGCAAACCAGAAGAGCTTGAGAGAAAGAAAAAATGTGGAAGACAAAGCGGTGCAGGAAAGAGTGGCTGCCATCAGGGAAGAGGATTACACAAGACTGCCAGCCTTTGAGGAAAGAGAAGAATTACAAAAGCGCACATTCCATTTGCCAGAATTCCCTACCACAACTATAGGATCTTTCCCACAGACTTTGGATGTAAAGAAGACCAGAAAGGCCTTCCGAAATGGGGAGATATCTGAGGAAGAATATAAGAAATTCAACCAGGATAAAATTGCGGAGTGGATCGGAATTCAGGAAGAAATCGGACTGGATGTGCTGGTGCATGGAGAGTTCGAAAGAAATGACATGGTGGAATACTTCGGTGACCATTTAAAGGGCTATGTATTTACGGAGAAGGCATGGGTTCAGTCCTATGGTAGCAGATGTGTTAAGCCACCAATTATCTGGGGAGATGTTTCCAGAAGCAAGGCTATTACCGTGGAATGGTCCAAGTTTGCCCAGAGTCTCACAGACAAACCGGTGAAGGGCATGCTGACAGGACCAGTTACCATCCTCAACTGGTCCTTCCCAAGAGAAGATATTAGCCTGAAGGAAAGCACCCAGCAGATCGCTCTGGCAATCCGGGATGAGGTGCTGGATCTGGAGGCAGCTGGTATTAAGATTATTCAGATTGACGAGGCGGCTCTTCGTGAAAAGCTGCCACTTCGAAAGAGTGACTGGTACAGTCAGTATCTGGATTGGGCAATTCCTGCCTTCCGCCTGGTGCATAGTGGTGTTCAGGCAGATACCCAGATTCATACCCATATGTGTTACAGCGAATTCACAGATATTATTCCGGCCATTGACGCCATGGATGCAGATGTAATCACCTTTGAGGCATCCCGTTCAGATCTTTTGATTCTGGATTCTCTGGCTGAAAATCATTTCCGTACGGAAGTGGGACCAGGAGTTTATGATATTCATTCCCCACGTGTGCCATCTGTGGAGGAAATTACAAAGGCTCTGGGTAAAATGCTGGAAAAAGTAGAAGCAAAGAAACTCTGGGTAAATCCTGACTGCGGTCTTAAGACCAGAGGGGTGCCAGAAACCTTGGCCAGCCTGAAAAATCTGGTGGCAGCGGCCAAAGAAATCCGCCAGGCCAATTCATAATTTGTGGATATAAATCCATAGATTCCTAGATATAAATCTATAGAAATTTAAAATAGGAAACAAAGTAGGGAACAAAGTACGAAATGCACGTTCCGTTAAAATGGCTAAAAGCCAGGTGGAACGTGCATTTTTTTGGTTTTTATTTGCGGAACTTACCTATCGAAGCCAGGTGCTAGATAGTATAATTGGGATAACTATGACTAATCTTGAAATTGTATTAATCCAGGGGTATTAATATGAAAATAGCTAATCTTTTTATGAAAATAAAGGTGCGGTGGTGGAGGAATCTGCTTGTCGCGCCTATTATGATAGAATGAAGGATAAGCAAATAGTGCTGGCAGTTAGCCTGTTTGTCTATGGAAATAGAATTGTGATTAGCATTGTGAAAATATTGTTCAGAAAACGGTGGATTAAATGACAGAAATGAGAAATAAGCCAGAAGAAAAATTCATCCCTAAGGCCGTGATTTTCGACCTGGATGGCACCATTATTGATACAGAGCGCTTCTATAGAAAGTGCTGGCCTCTTGCTGTAGCAAAGTTTGGCTACGAGATGACAGATGAGCAGGTTCTGCAGCTGAGAAGCCTGGGCCGCCCCTTTGCACCAGCCAAGCTGAAGGAATGGTTCGGCGAGGACTTTGATTACTGGGGCATGCGGGAATATCGCAAAGTGTTGGTGAACCAGTGCATTGCGAAAGACGGTATTGTGCTGAAGCCAGGTATCGTGGAACTGCTGGACTTTTTGAAGCAGGCAGGCATCACCATCGCCATCGCCACAGCGACCGATATGGAGAGAACAGCCAAGTATCTGGATGAGGTGGGAATTCGTCATTATTTCGACAAGATCTGTAGTGCTGTGGATGTAAAAGAAGGTAAGCCAATGCCTTACGTCTATCTGGAAGCCTGCAGGCAACTGGGACTGAATCCAGCTGACTGTTTTGCAGTAGAAGACGCTCCAAATGGAATTCGTTCTGCAGCAACTGCAGGATGCAAGGTTATTTTCGTGCCAGACCAGACAGAGTCTGAGCCGGAGGAAGAACTTTGCTACGCCAAGGTGAAGAGGGCGGATGAGATTATTGGCTTGATTCAGTGAATTAGAGAAAGTGGGAGTGTAAATTTAGCTAGGCACGTGAGCTAAGTGGGAACGTGAATTTAGCAAGGCACGTGAGCTAAGTGGGAGCGTGAATTTAGCAAGGCACGGCTAGGGATTCAGGGCTGATTTCATGTCTAATTTGGTAAATGCTGGCTTATGCAAAAGTATGAAAAATTCAAATAAGCCATGAGTTTGCAGAGGAAAGGAAAAAAGCCAAAAGACATTAGTGATTTTTCAACTTTTTGTAATGACCTTAACAATAAAGAATTTTTGTAAAAAAGACATTAATGTGCATGGAAGCTTCCGTGCATGTTTTTTTTGCAGAATGTAGATTTCTTCTGAAAAGACATTAATTGGACAAGAAACGCCAGAAAATTACTTTGGCAGGAGCAATAACTTTGAGAAATAGACATGAAAAGTGACTTTTATAAAAATTCGCTAACTATGCTGAGCAGATACAGCATTAGGAAAGACATTAAAATTTGGGAAAATGTGAAATTGTGGGAATTTGTGGAATTGAAAATCTAGAAAATTGGAGAGGAGATTCATCATGGGAAATGAATCTAGAATGCCTGTTGTATTTTCAGGCCACGGCAGCCCTATGGTTGCATTGGAAGATAATGAAATTACAAGAGGACAGGAAGTTGCACGTTCAACAGGTGCAAAGAACTATGATGAACTGGACCAGTTCATCGCACAGGTTCTGTAATAAGAGTTCTGAGAATTAAGCTAGAAATGCTGGCTCGGCAAATGGGATGCGAGGGCAGTTCATTTGTAATAGGTAAAAAACAGATGCAAATGGAATTGCAGAAGAGTTCATTTGCGAAGGGTAAATACATGCAGGTGAGCAACTCATTTGCAAATCAAATTGTATGAGGTGAATAAAATGACAAGCAAGATTGCTGGAGAAAAGAAAGAATACGCTGAGGGTACAACTATTGCGCAGCTGGAGCGTTACTCCCGCCACATCATTCTTAAGGAAGTTGGCGTTAAGGGACAGAAGAAGCTCCTCAATGCAAAGGTTCTGATCATCGGTGCAGGCGGACTTGGTTCGCCAGCAGCTCTCTACCTTGCAGCAGCAGGTGTAGGTACAATCGGAATCGTTGATGCTGATGAAGTTGATCTTTCAAACCTTCAGCGTCAGGTTATTCATACTACAAATGATCTTGGTAAGGCTAAAGTTAAGTCTGCTAAGGAAACTATGGAAGCTATAAACCCAGACGTTACTGTTAAGCCATATCGTATGTTCGTTGATTCAACAAACATCATGGAACTGATCGAAGAGTACGATTTCATCCTGGATTGTACAGATAACTTCCCAGCTAAGTTCCTCATCAACGATGCCTGCGTTATGGCTGGAAAGCCTTTCTGCCATGCTGGTATCATCCGTTTCCAGGGACAGCTTATGACTTACGTTCCAGGAGAAGGTCCATGTTACAGATGTGTATTCAAGAACCCACCTCCAAAGGACGCAGTTCCAACTTGCAAACAGGCTGGTGTTATCGGCGCTGTGGCCGGTGTTATTGGATGTCTGCAGGCTATGGAAGCAATTAAGTACATCATCGGCCAGGGCGACCTCCTTACAGGACGTCTCCTGACATACGATTCACTGAAGATGAACTTCAGAACAATCAAGGTTCCAAGAGATTGCAACTGCGCAATCTGTTCAGAGAATAAGACAATTACAAAGCTGATCGATTACGAACAGGCTGAGTGCGATATGAAACACTAGCATCGAAATTCTTGCGTGGACTTGTGCTTGCACAAAAGTCCACGCAAGAATTTATGATGCGCACGAAACATGAGTATGAAGCCGAATTTGCTTTTTAATTCGGTGAGAAATCAACTAGACATTACAAGGGAGACAATTATGGCAGCAATCATCGTTCCATATCCAGCTACAGGCGAGACAATTACAATCCGTGCAGAAGATTACGACAAGATTCTCGAGCATTGTAAGAAGGGACTTCCAGAGGAATCCTGTGGTCTGATTGCAGGAAAGAAAGACGGCAACGCCTATACAATTGAAAAAGTATACCTGCTGACCAACATGGATCACTCCAACGAACATTTTTCCATGGATCCTAAGGAGCAGCTGGCAGCCGCCAAGGATGCCCGTTCGCACGGCCTTAGTCTTCTTGGAAACTTCCATTCTCATCCGGAATCACCATCCCGTCCTTCTGAGGAAGACAAGAAACTGGCTTACGACACCAATGCCATTTACATGATTCTTTCTCTTATGGAAGCGGACGAGCCAATTCTCCGCGGCTTCCATGTGGATGCTGAAAAAGAAGTAACCGTTCATGACCTGAAAGTTGGATAATACGAAATTGTGGGAGGCTGTGGGAAATCACAGCCTTTCTCTATTTATGGCAAATGAGATTATCAGAGCGCTGCAGAGGCACAACATATTGACAGGAATGTTACTTTTGCAACAGTAAAGAAATGCGTTTCTGTGTTATGCTTACGCGAACTTTTTAGAAGAATGAATTATGGCATACTTTCCATTTATGATGGACATCGATAGGAAAGACTGCCTGGTAGTAGGCGGCGGAAAAATTGCATGTCGCAAAGTTACAGATTTACTGCAATTTGGTGCAAGAGTCACTGTCATTGCAAATGAGATTTGCCAGGAGATTCGCGAGGTTTCCTTAGAGGAAGCAAGTCATGTAGGACTAGTGGATAGACCTTTCATGGAATCGGATTTGACAGGTAGATTTCTTGTAATTGCAGCCACCAATGATGAAGAACTGAATCGCAGAATTTCCAAAAGCTGCATGGACCTTGGCATTCTTGTCAATGCAGTGGATATTAAAGACGTTTGTTCCTTTATCTTCCCTGCTATGATTAAGCAGGACGAACTTGTGGAGGGCACAAATCTCATTTACGCAGCGGGGGCAGAGTATAGAACTCTTGGTGCAAACGCAGTGAATTCCATTTTGCAGGATCAGGAATAAATAGAAGATAGCAAGTGACAAGTTCATTTGCGAGAAATGAGAAGAAAAGAAAACATGCATTACCTAATCGGAACAAGAGGCTCCAAGCTGGCGCTAGTCCAGACGGAACTGGTGAAAGAATGTTGGCCTTATTCTTGACAGAGGCTGTTTCAGTATAAAGAATATCCGGTATTTTGATGCAAAAGGATATGATTTCCTGATGATGATAAAAACAAACAGCTCTTTAGTAACGGAGATGCTGAAAGAGTCACGCCTGCCGCTGCTTACCAGAGCCAGGTATTATTTACCGGAACATGATGTATATGGGCTTACGAAGGAAGGGACGGTAGGATATGATATAACGGTCAGATATTTTCATATATACTATGATAATGTGAGGGCCAGCCAGGAGAAAAACGAGTACCTGAAGCAGCTTATAAAGAAAGAAAAGCATCTGCAGAAAAAGGTGGATGAAAAAATCCGAAGGAAAGAGGATGTGGTGCCATATGAAAAACTGTTCAAACTAAAATATGATGATAATGGATATCTGGAATCCTACAAGAGAAATGAAAATGAGATTCAAAAAGAAGTGGATAAGCTTGGCTTCTTTGTAATAGTGACATCAAAAGATATGGATTGACTAAAAAACAGAGGAGTATACTTTCCCAGTTTGGCGTATCTGAAAGTTACATTAACAAGGTGGCTGCTAGAATGAATTCACGCGTTTAGTTATATAAAAAAGAAAAGTTAAGGTAAGAAATCAGGAGAACACATTTGTACCTATCGCGTATAAATGCGTTCTCCTTTTTATTTACCACTTTTACACATATGTTTGGAAAAGGTTTACAAATAGGCCATTTCCCTATATATTAGTAGTTAAGAAACGTTAAAAATGTGACAAGTATGAATCAAGGAGGGGATGTATATGTCAGATCCAAATTATCCAAATCAGCCAGGACCTGCTTCGGGACAGCAGGATCCATACGCTTCTATGCAGTCGGCACCACAGCCAGCGGCACCACAGCAGTCGGCAGCGCAGCAGCCAACGCCACAGCCGGGACCACAGCAGTTCGCTCAGCCACAGCAGGCGGCAGCACAGCAGTCAACGCCACAGCCGGGACCACAGCAGTTCGCCCAGCCACAGCAGGCAGCACCTCAGCAGAATATGGCGAGTCCTGCAGCAAATATGAAAGCACCAAAGCCACCTAAGCCAGCAGGCAAGGGACTTAGCACAGGCGCTTTGATTGGAATTATTGCTGGTGCAGTGGTATTAATTGGCGTAATTTGCTGCTTAATTTTCATGGGTGGAAAAGCCAAGGGCGGCTATAATAGTCCAGAAGAACCAGTAAAGGCTTTCTTTGATGGCTTCAACGATAGAAACAATGATGCCATCAGGGCTACTTTCCCTGAAAAGTTATCGGATGATGAAAATGCAGTTATTGAATCAATGATCCGTGATTTAAATGAAGCGGATGAAAGTGTAGTATTTGATTTATCCGATGTGGATTTCTCAAATGGAAAGAAGCTTTCCAAGTCTGAAGCTGCAAAGTATGGTAGAGGCATCAAGGAAGCCTATGAATTTAACATTGATGTTCCGTTTACACAGGACAACCTGGGCTCTACCGTTCAGGCGGTAGAACCTTGTACATTTGTAACAATCCAGTGGAAGAAGAAATGGTTCAACATCTATGTAAAGCTTGACCAGGAGAATATTGAAGTCCTGGATTGGGGCAATGCAGAAGAAGTTGATACAGAAGATGCCACAGAGGCTACGGATGGCGACGGTGAAGAAGATGCCACAGAAGCAACAGATGGTGAAGGTGAAGATGAATATGTAGATACCCTGGGGGACGGCCTGGATGATAAAGAATTTGTACGTGGTATGACAATTACTCTCAATGGTAACCAGTACACATTCCCAATTGCTTACCAGGATGTTAAGGATGATCTTCCAATCGACCTGGAAGGTAAGGACACCAACGTGTTTTCACCTGGTGATTCTGACATCTTCTCTCTGGATTCCACAGATTATCCGAATACCTATGCCTATTGCACATTAGAAAACAACACAGAGGAAAATATTACGGTTGAAGAATCCAGCCTGAATTCGATCGACATGGGGTACTACACTTACTCTGACGAAAGCACACCTTATCCAGTAGAATTGCCAGAGGGTATTACATGGGGCTCTACTATGGAAGAGGTAATCGCAGCATACGGTACACCTACCGCTGTGAGTGAATATGGAACAGTAAGTTACGAATTCTCAGATACAGAAACCTATGATTATGCATATATGAATCTTTATTTCGATGAGGTAGATGGTGGCCTTTACAGCTTCTACTACTACAATTCAGCTTATTAAATAAATTCATGCAAATGAGATCTCCGGGGATACTCCGCGCAGTTCATTTGCCAGTTTAAAAAATATATGGCTCTCTTTCTTGTAAGAAATTGCATGAAAGGGAGCCTTATTTATTTACAAAAGTGCAGAATTTTACTATATTTATTTTACAAGTCATTTATGGGGATAAATGAAAAGGTAAAGGTATTTTGAGGAGGGAAATTATGTCAGATCCACGTTTTCCATATGGCAATCAGCCTTATGGACAATCAGCAAATGGCCAGACCGGAGCGGGAAATACTCCATATGGTCAGTCTCAGTATGGACATCCAGTTCAGCAGCATGGAGCGGTAAACTATCCATATACACATCCACAGCAGGGAGCCTTCACCCAGTCACCATACGGCCAGATGGCAAATGAGAATACTCAGGTAATGAATCCTTATAGCCAGGCGCCTGTTGGTCAGCAGACTTTTGGCCAGCCACAGTTTGGCCAGCAGCTTGGTCAGCAGTCTTTTGGTCAGCAGACATATGGTCAGCAACAGTTTGGCCAGCAGTTTGGTCAGCCACCAAAGAAAAAAGGTAATAAAGGACTGATCATAGGCCTCATTATTGCGGCAGTTCTTGTGGTGGGTGGAATCATTGCCATCTTTGCATCCAGTGCCTTTGGCACAGCTAAGGGTGGATTTGATGATCCAACAGAAGCAATTACTACATTCTTTGATGGTTTCAATGCTCGTGATAACGATGTGGTACGCAGTACATTCCCAAGCAATTTAAATGAAGATGCCAGTAGCGATATGGAGAACCTTCTGGATGATTTAAACGAAGCAGATGACTCTGTGGAGTTTGATGTGGATAGCATTGATTTCAGTGATGCTACGAAACTTACAAAGTCAGAGGCTTCCGAATATGGTAAGGGAATTAAAGAAGCTTACGAATATGATATAGATGTGGAATTTACACAGGATTATCAGGGTTCTAGAGTAACAGCAACAGAGCCATGTAGGTTCGTAACTATTAAGTGGAAAAATAAATGGTTTAATATCTACGTAAAGTTGGATCAGAAGAATATCGAAGTCATCGACTGGGGTGATGTGGATAATGATGATTACGATGACGACGACTATAGTTGGGATGAGGATGACAATCAGGATTATCAGGCAGGCTCTATAGATTTAAGTGAACTCATCAATGCCAAGGTTACCATCAACGGAAATGATTATCAGTTCCCAATCAAGTATGATGATGTAAAGGATGACTTACCAGTGGACTTTGAGTATGGTGATCATAAGGGAAATGAAAAAATAAGTGCTGGAAATTCAGGAAGCGATTATTACCAGCTGGAAAAAGATGCCTATGATGAGTATCTCTACTCCTATATTTCCATGGCAAATCCTACCGACCAGGAACTGGTTGCCAAGGATGCTTATATCTATGTGCTGAGTATGGATATTGGCAGTTGCGACACAAGTGATGTTCCCCAGATTGTATTCCCAGGAGGAATCACATGGGGTTCCACGAAGGAAGAAATTATTGCTGCCTATGGAACACCGGAATATGATAGCGATTACACAACCACATATACCACTACAGATGGCGGCTATTCCAGCATTGACTTCGCCTTTGATGATGAGGGAAAACTTGATAGTATTTATTTCTATAACGGAATTCAATAAAGTGGTGAAAATTTGACATAATGCAAATGGATTGCGCAAAAGCAATTCCTTGAAAAATATAAACATGCCCCACTCTTTGTGGGACATGTTTTTTATTTACAAATACAAAAAAATACATTATATTATAAATTATGACAAAATTTTAATGCATTGCTATATGTGATGGAGAGGGAGGAAATATATGTCAGATCAACAGTATCCATACGGCCAGCCTGGTCCACAGCAGAATCAGGGACAGCCACAGCAGTCACCATACGGACAGCCTGCACAGCAGAATCAGGGACAGCCACAGCAGCCAGCAGGCCAGCCTGCACAGCAGACACCTTATGGTCAGCCAGCAGCACAGCAGAACTTCGGCCAGCCAGCAGGCCAGCCTGCACAGCAGACACCTTATGGTCAGCCAGCACAGCCACAGCAGCAGTTTGGTCAGCCAGCACAGCCACAGCAGCAGTTTGGCCAGCCAGCAGGACAGCCTGCACAGCAGTTTGGTCAGCCGGCACCTAAGAAGAAGGGAAACACAGGACTTATTATTGGTCTTATCATTGCAGCGGTTGTTGTAATTGGTGGTATTATTGCAATCTTTGCATCAGGTGTATTCTCTACAGCAAAGGGTGGTTATGATTCATCAGAAGCACCAATTAAGGCTTTCTTTGAAGCATTTAACAAGCGTGATTCAGAAGCACTTCGTGCAACATTCCCAGCAGACATGAGTGAAGATGCAGATAAAGACCTTAGTGATATGATTGATGATATCAATAGCGCTGATGAGTCCATCGTTCTTGATGTGGACAGTGCAGATTACTCAGATGCTAAGCATCTTACAAAAAGTGAATGGTCAAAATATGGCTCAGGTATCCAGGATGCCTATGAGTACAATGTAGATATCACTCTGACACAGGATTACATGGGAACAACAATCACAGCTGTTGAACCTTGTAAGTTCGTTACAATCAAGTGGAAGAAGAAGTGGTTCAACATCTACGTAAAGCTTGATCAGGATAATATTGAAGTTACTGACTACGGCGATTTCAACGATTTAATGAATACAGATGATGATGCCGATGAAGACACAGAAGCTGATACAGAAGAAGAGACAACTGAAGAAGCAACAGTTACTTCTACAGGTTCTGCAGATCTTTGGAGCAACACTCTGAATATCGATGGCACAGATTACACATTCCCATTTGATTACAATACTGTTAAGGAACCTCTTCACCTGGATCTTTCAGGTACAGATGGCTTAACAGAAGATACAATGATTGATGCAAGATGGACATCTGATGGTTACAACACAGATGACACTTACACAAACTACAACTACTTCTCAAATGGTAATACATCTGATGAAGAAAAGGCTCTGAAGGATTGCCCAATCACAGTATTTAGTGCTGATGTTTACGGCGACGATGCATCTGGTGCTATGCAGGTAGTATTCCCAGGTGGTATCACATGGTTCTCAACAGTTGATGAAGTTGAAGCAGCTTATGGTACTCCACAGGATGATAGTCTTTCTGATTACAACCAGATTACATATGAAGATGAAGACGGAAACGAGTACGAGTTCACATTCAATGATGATGGAAAGATGAACAGCTTCTGGATCTACTTCTCAACATATGCAAACTAAGGAAATCTAAATAGAAGTAAATAAGAATTTAGGCCAGCAGGTATGCAAAAGCATATTCTGCTGGCTTTTTCTTTTGGCAAATGAACTGCGCTTGGAAAAGATAGTAATGAGTATGCCTCCCAAAGAATTCACAATTAATTCATATTTTTTATTAGCACTCTCTATTGACGAGTGCTAATAAAAGTGGTAAAGTACAGTCAGAGTTAAGGAAGAGATGAAATCAGACCTCCTGGATAACCTTAACAATCCCGTGTCAGTCGGTCGATGCATATTCCATTTGCAGAGGGCGGGCAGACAGAAAAAATATTTAGTTACCTGCAAGGCAGGAAAGAAAGGACGGATGACATATGTATAATCCAAATTTTATGAACGACAGTTTTTACAATGACTTTTTCGAGGACCTCTTCGGTGATTTCTTTGGAGGTTCCGCTTACAGACCACAGAAGAGCATAGGCTGCAAGAAGCTGGCAGCACCAAGTGATCTGGGACGTATGGCCACAGATGTTCGTGAATATGAAAAGAACTACGAGCTGGATGTAGAACTTCCTGGTTTTGATAAGTCAGAAATTCAGGTTGAATTGAAGGATGGTTATCTTTCTGTTTCTGCAGAACATGCAAGTGAAGTAAAGTCAGATTCTTCTAAGGATGCTGCAAATACAGATGCAGTGAAGACAGAAGAGCAGGCTGATGCAAAGGCAGAAGTTGCTGAGAAGAAGGATGGTGAAGTAGAAAAGACAAATGGTAAGTACATCCGTCGTGAGCGTTTCTACGGCAAGGTACAGAGAAGCTTTTATGTAGGTAAGAATGTTCTTGCTGATGATATCAAGGCTGAATTCAAGAATGGTATCCTGAAGCTGAACGTTCCTAAGGATGACTCCTACGAAAAGGCAGAAAAGAAGGATTTCATTTCTATCGCTGACTAATAGATAAATTAACTACTTATATAAATTTCCTCCCAACTTAGGCCGGCCACATACTTTCGTGTGGCCGGCTTCTTTCTTATAAAAATGAAAAATCCTGTTGGGGGAAGTGTGTATTAGGGCGATAAAATTTATGCAAAACTAATGGCAAAAAATTACAATTCCCACTAGGTTAGCAAGGGGAATTATGGTATGATAATTTTGTAGCAAATTTGCTTTTTTAGCTAAAAAAGAATGGAAAGAGGTTCGGTTGTGGTTAGCAATGAAAGCATTAAAATACATACAGATAATTTGACGGATGCAGAGCGCATTCGCAGGACCTTAAGCGAGGATCCTGAAGTCTTTGAAGCCAGCGAGAGGGAGAGGGCAGCATCCGAAGCTGAACAGGCCAGAATTATGGCGGAAGAGGCGGAAATGACTGGTCGTAATCCCCAATATGGTTATCGTGCTCTCAATCGTCGTTATATTAAAAAGATTGATAAGGGGATTGGTATTACCAAGATCAAGAACCAAATTCGAAGCATTAATGCTTTATTGGTATTCCTGGTTGTGGCTGGTTCCTATGCAATCTATTTGAACCATACAGGAGCCATGCTTTCTTATGGTGTAATTGTTGCGGCTAGTGCCATGTTGATTCTGGCTGGATTCCTGTCCTACAGAATTCGTCAGCAGGTAAAACTGGAGTCCATGAAGGTGGAATATGGTCAGCATCTGGTAAAGCCAGTGGTAGAAAAGCTTTATCGAGAAGGAAAGTTCTCTCATAATGGAGGGCTTACAGAATTAGAACTTCTTAATACCAATCTTTTCTCTGACTCCTACGAATATGAATACACCACATGTAATGAAATCACCGGTGTTTACAAGAGAGTACAGTTCGAGTCCACGGATGTAACAGAGATTAAGAATAAGACGAATAAGGGTATGATGGGCCGTGTTTTCCAGTTCACCATTCCTACCAGAAATACATATCCAATTATCTTTACCAACCCCCAGGCGCCTGCCATTGAGAGACGTTTCGAACAGCTTCATCTGGTAAAAACAGGAAGAACGGAACTGGATAAGAGATTTAAGACTTATTGTATCGATGAAGAAGAGTTGAAGAGACTCATGAGTTCATCCTTTGAATATAAGCTCCTTTCAATTAGTAAGCTGGGGCTTGGCCGCGTTGTGAAAATGAGTTTTTACAATGATCGTATCTGTGTTTATTATTCTACAGATAAGCCAACCTTTGAGGAGTATCTGACTAAGAAACATAAGACAGAGAAAGAGGTGGAAAATGTGGTTAAGACTTTCTCTATTATTGACAAATTAATTGATATTTTGCAGTAGCAAAACTCATTTGCATACTTTACTGGCTCTCATAAATGTGGGAGCCAGTTTTGTTTCATATGTTACGTTTGTTGCTGCCATATTGTGATAGACTACGTCTGGATAAAGTGATTATAAGCATAAATATGCTTGATATAGGAGGCAAATCATGATCGATTTAAACGACGATAAGGTTTATGGAAATGTTCCAAAGAAACCAGATACAAGTAAATTAAAGCCAGATGCAGATGGCATTATTGAATATGTTACAAAGGATATGCTGATTGGTGATATGATCGCATGGTATCCGGATGCATCTATGGTACTTATGAGATGTGGTATGTACTGTATCACATGTCCATCATCCCAGCTGGAGACACTGGAGCAGGCTTGTGCTGTTCACGGTCTTGAGCCAGATGACGTTGCCAAGGTAGTAAATGACTTCCTGACACAGACATTAAAGCAGGATGAGGAATCAGAAAATTAAATTGTGTGATTCGGCAAATTTCACGAAATTTCAAGCAACTTTTTCACGAATGTGATAGTTGTGACAAGGAAATTGAAAGAAATTGCATAAAGTACGTATTAACTGCGAAAATTCAAGGGCTTCGGCGTTTTGCCGGGGCCCTTATTTCGTTGACTGGCCTTTACTTCGAGTGCTATAATCGAGACTGGTTTATTGTGGATTACTGACTATAGTGTTACTGCCTCATCGGTGACATTTGGCACAATCCATATCCACGTACCCGGGGACGAGAAAGCCGGGACGTTAATTGAAAGGACGGACTAAGTCTATGTACAAGAAAGTTTCCAGCAAACTGAATTTTGTCGACAATGAGAATGAAGTACTTAAGTTCTGGAATGAGAACGAAGTATTCGAAAAGTCAATCGACGACCAGGAAGGACATCCAGATTACACATTCTATGATGGACCTCCAACAGCAAATGGTAAGCCTCATATCGGACACGTACTCACTCGTGTTATCAAGGATATGGTGCCTCGTTACCAGACAATGAAAGGCCACAAGATCATTCGTAAGGGTGGTTGGGATACTCACGGTCTTCCAGTAGAACTTGAAGTTGAAAAACTGATTGGTATCAGTGGTAAGCCTCAGATCGAGAGCTACGGCATTGAACCTTTCATTAAGAAGTGTAAGGAATCAGTTTGGAAGTATAAGGGTATGTGGCAGGAATTCTCCGATAAGGTTGGTTTCTGGGCATATATGGATGATCCGGATTACGATTTAGATGAACATCAGTATGATGGTACTTCTTATGACCGTAAGCCATATGTAACATACCATAATGATTATATTGAGTCTGAGTGGTGGGCACTTAAGACTATGTGGGATCAGGGAAAGCTCTATAAGGGATTTAAGGTTGTACCTTACTGCCCTCGTTGTGGAACACCTCTTTCTTCTCACGAAGTAGCTCAGGGCTACAAGACTATTAAGGATAGAACAGCTATTGTTCGTTTCAAGGTTGCTAATGAAGATGCATATTTCCTTGCATGGACAACAACACCTTGGACACTGCCATCAAATATCGCACTTTGCGTAAACCCTAACGATGAATACGTTAAGGTAAAGGCAGTTGACGGTTATACATATTATATGGCTAAGGCACTTCTTGATAATGTACTTGGCCAGCTTCTTGAAGCAAAGGACAAGGAAGGTAACGCTAAGTTTGAAGCATTTGCTGATGGCAAGGCTTACGAAATCCTTGAAACATATAAGGGTTCAGACCTTGAGTACAAGGAATATGAACCACTTTACGAAGGTGCTAAGGCTATGGCTGATAAGCAGCATAAGAAGGCATTCTTCGTATACTGTGATGACTACGTAACAATGACAGATGGTACAGGTATCGTACATATCGCACCTGCATTCGGTGAAGACGATGCTCGTGTTGGTCGTAAGTATGATGCACCATTTGTACAGATGGTTGATGCGCAGGGCTGCATGAAGCCAGAAGCTGGTAAGTTTGCCGGCATGCGTGCAAAGCCAACCGAAAAGGAAATTGAAGAAGGTGCTGTATCTTGTGATCCAGAAGTTCTTAAGGATCTTTCAGAGAGAAGCATCCTATTTGCAGCACCAGTTGCAGAGCATGATTATCCTCACTGTTGGAGATGTGATACACCACTGATCTACTATGCAAGAGAATCCTGGTTCATCAAGATGACAGATTACTCGGATGAAATGGTAGCTAATAACAATACAGTTAACTGGATTCCAGAAGGTATCGGACATGGACGTTTCGGCGAATGGCTGAAGAATGTTCAGGACTGGGGTATTTCTCGTGACCGTTACTGGGGAACTCCACTGAACGTTTGGGAATGTCCAGATTGTGGTAAGAGACATGCAATCGGTTCTATCCAGGAAATGCTGGATCTTGCAACAGATGAGACAAAGGCGCTTCTTGCATCTAACCCAGAGAAGTTCTCTTCAAATCCTAAGCGTGATGTCATCGAATTACACCGTCCATATGTTGATATGGTTAAGATTAAGTGTGATGACTGTGGTCATGATATGCAGAGAGTACAGGAAGTAATCGACTGCTGGTTCGACTCTGGTGCAATGCCATTTGCACAGTGGCATTATCCATTTGAAAATAAGGATCAGTTCGAAGCTCACTTCCCAGCTGACTTCATTTCAGAAGCAGTTGACCAGACTCGTGGTTGGTTCTACTCACTGATGGCTGAATCAACAGTTCTTTTCCATAAGGCACCTTTTAAGAACGTTATCGTACTTGGCCACGTTCAGGATGCAAATGGACAGAAGATGTCTAAGTCTAAGGGTAACGCAGTTGATCCTATGGATGCTCTGAATAAGTATGGTGCTGACGCAATCCGTTGGTACTTCTATACAAATTCACAGCCATGGCTGCCAAATAAGTTCCATGAGAAGGCAGTTACAGAAGGACAGAGAAAGTTCCTTGGAACACTTTGGAATACATATGCATTCTATGTACTTTATGCAGATATCGATAACTTCGACCCTACGCAGCACACACTGGAATATGACAAGCTGTCTGTAATGGACAAGTGGCTCCTTTCTAAGCTGAATACAGCTGTTAAGGAATGTGATGCCAACATGAGCGCATACAAGATTCCAGAATCAGCAGCAGTTCTTTCTGAATTTGTTGATGAGATGAGTAACTGGTATGTACGTCGTTCTCGTGACAGATATTGGGCTAAGGGTATGGAGCAGGATAAGATCAATGCTTACATGACTCTTTATACAGCTCTTGTAACAATTTCAAAGGCAGCAGCTCCAATGATTCCATTCATGACAGAAGCTATCTACCAGAACCTTGTTCGTTCCGTAGATGAAACTGCTCCAATCTCAATCCACCTTTGCTCTTATCCAAAAGTTGAGGATAAGTTCATTGATAAGGATCTTGAGAATGCAATGGATGAAGTTGTAAAGATTGTGGTTCTTGGTCGTGCAGCTCGTAATGCATCTGCAATCAAGAATCGTCAGCCAGTTGCAGCACTCTTCGTAAATGCACCTACTGTACTTGATTCTTACTATGTGGATGTTATTGCAGATGAGTTAAATGCAAAGACTGTTGAATTCAAGGATGATCTTTCTGAATTCTCAAGCTATAGCTTTAAGCCACAGCTGAGAACAGTAGGTCCTAAGTATGGTAAACTTCTCGGCGGCATTAAGACATACCTGTCTGATATTGATGGTGTAGCAGCTAAGAAGGAACTGGATGCAAATGGTAGCATCTCATTTGACGTAAATGGAGAAACAGTTACACTTACAGCAGAAGATCTTCTGATTGAAGCATCTGCGTCTAAGGACTTTGATACACAGCAGGATGGTGCTGTAACGGTAGTACTTGATAAGAGACTTACACCAGAACTGATTGAAGAAGGTTATGTAAGAGAAATTATCTCTAAGGTTCAGTCAATGCGTAAGGAAGCTGATTTCGAAGTTACAGATCGTATTACTGTATACATGACAAATAACGATAAGTTAGCAGAAATCGTAACAAGAAACGCAGATATGATTAAAGCAGCAGTTCTTGCAGATTACATCCAGCTTGGCGAAATGAAGGGCTTCACTAAGGAATGGGACATCAATGGTGAAGAAGTCGTGCTTGGCGTAGCAAGATAGGGAAAGTTCTTTAAATTTCCAATGGATAGAATTGGGACGAACAATTCTGATGGGATGAACACAGAATGAATGGCGGACTAAGTCCTGGAAAAGTGGAACCAGACAGAAAACTAAGATTCATAATGGCCGGTCTGTTTAATCCGGTCGGATCGGCCATTTGAAAATATGAAAATGTATTGCGAGTATAAACTCGTGTGGTAAGTAGTGGGAAAACAGGAGGACACAAATTTGAAGAAGCTTGCTGATTTTGACAAGGAAACATTCAAGAAAGTAGTCGCAGAAAAAGTTAAAACTTTATATCGTAAGCCAATTGAGGAAGCAACACCACAGATGATCTTCCAGGCTGTATCTTATGCAGTTGAAGATGACATCATCGACAGATGGATGGCTACTCATAAGGTTTATCATGACCAGAATGTAAAGAAGGTTTATTACCTTTCCATGGAGTTCTTAATGGGACGTGCCCTTGGTAACAACCTCCTCAACATTGGTTATTATGATGAGGTTAAGGAAGCACTGAAGGAGATGGGATTTGATATTAACTTTATCGAAGATCAGGAAAGAGATCCTGCTCTTGGTAATGGTGGTCTTGGCCGTCTTGCAGCTTGTTTCCTGGATTCTCTGTCAACACTTGGTTACCCAGCATATGGCTGTGGTATCCGTTATAAGTATGGTATGTTCAAGCAGGCAATCAAGGATGGTTACCAGGTAGAACTTCCAGATGAATGGCTGAAGAATGGCTACCCATTTGAAGTAAAGCGTGCTGAATATGCCAAGGAAATCAAGTTCGGTGGTTACGTTCGCGTAGAAAACCAGAATGGTAAGAATGTATTCATACAGGAAGGCTACCAGTCAGTTCGTGCCGTACCTTACGATATGCCAATCGTTGGTTATGGCAACAATGTTGTTAACACACTTCGTATCTGGGATGCAGAAGCAATCCAGGAATTCAACCTCAACTCATTTGATAAGGGTGAATACGAAAAGGCTGTTGAACAGCAGAACCTTGCAAAGACAATTACAGAAGTACTTTACCCTAATGATAATCATTACTCAGGTAAGGAACTTCGTCTGAAGCAGCAGTACTTCTTCGTTTCTGCTTCTCTTCAGACAGCAATTGAAAAGTTCAAGGAAAGAAATAAGAAGTTATCTGACCTTCCAAAGAAGGTTGTATTCCAGATGAATGATACACATCCAACACTGACTGTTGCAGAACTTATGCGTATCCTTATGGATGAAAATGGTCTTGAGTGGGATGAGGCTTGGAATATCACAACACATTGCTGTGCATATACCAACCATACAATCATGGCTGAAGCTCTTGAGAAGTGGCCAATTGAGTTGTTCTCACGTCTTCTTCCACGTGTTTACCAGATTGTTGAAGAAATCAACCGTCGTTTTGTAAACCAGATTCAGGAACTTTACCCTGGCAACCAGGACAAGGTTAAGTCTATGGCTATCCTCTATGATGGACAGGTTAAGATGGCTCACCTTGCAATCGCTGGTTCATTCTCTGTAAACGGTGTTGCAGCTCTTCATACAGAAATCCTGAAGAAGAGAGAACTGAAGGACTTCTATGAGATGCGCCCTGATCAGTTCAACAATAAGACAAATGGTGTTACACAGCGTAGATTCGTTGTGCATGCTAACCCACTGCTCACAAACTGGCTTTGCGATAAGATTGGTGATGAATGGATTACTGATATGTCTAAGATTTCAAAGCTTAAGACATTCGTTGATGACAAGAAGTATCAGCAGGAATTCATGAACATTAAGTACCAGAATAAGGTACGTCTTGCTAACTACATCAAGGAACACAATGGTATCGATGTAGATCCTCATTCAATCTTCGATGTACAGGTTAAGCGTCTGCATGAATATAAGAGACAGCTCATGAACATCCTTCATGTAATGTATCTCTACAGCGAACTGAAGGAGAATCCATCCTTCGATATGTACCCAAGAACATTTATCTTCGGTGCTAAGGCTGCTGCAGGCTATAAGAGAGCGAAGCTTACAATTAAGCTTATCAACTCTGTCGCTGATGTAATCAACAACGATAAGTCCATCGATGGCAAGATCAAGGTAGTATTCATTGAAGACTACTGTGTATCTAATAACGAAATCATCATCGCTGCTGCAGATGTTTCTGAACAGATCTCTACAGCATCTCGTGAAGCTTCTGGTACAGGTAACATGAAGTTCATGATGAACGGTGCTCCAACACTTGGAACAATGGATGGTGCTAACGTTGAAATTGTTGAAGAGGTTGGCATCGAAAATGCATTTATCTTCGGCCTTTCAGCTGATGAAGTTATGAAGTATGAAAGAGAAGGTGGATACAATCCTTGGGATGTTTACAACTCAAATGAAAAGGTTCGCCGTGTACTTACTGCTCTTATCAACGGTACATATTCAAAGGATGATCCAGAGCGTTTCAGAGATCTCTACGATGCTCTGACTCAGGAAGATGTTTACTTTATCCTCAAGGACTTCGATTCTTACGTAGAAGCACAGTCTCGTGTTGACCGTGCTTACCGCGATGAAAAGGGCTGGGCTCGTATGGCGATGATGAATACAGCTTGCTCAGGCAAGTTCTCATCAGACCGTACAATCAAGGAATATGCTAAGGATATCTGGAAGCTTAAGAAGGTTACAGTTACACTTGATGAATAATTAGATATAAGTAATTAGTATTTTGGGACGGCATCTGTTTTCAGATGCCGTCTTTTTTAGTGAGAAAGGCAATGAAAATTAATAAAATACAAATTAGACAGGCAAAATACCATTTGGACAAGCTAGTCTAGTCCTGAAAATGGGCGTTTTCTCGCTTTGCGTCTTGTATTTTTTCAGGCATTTTCACTTCAGGACAGAAATACTTGTAATTCCATAGTGTTTTAGAATTGGAATCAGCTCTTCTTCAATCATTTCGCCAGCAATGACAGGTGTTACAGCGGGTGGGCAGGAAACGGCGAGTCCTGCTGCGATACGACCCACGGCATCCTCAACAGCAATGGTTTCAGAAGGTAAATTGAGAATCTCATATGGCTGGTAAAGGACTTCAGGTAATTTATCCAGTTTAAGATCTGCTTTTTTGCTGATGCTTTGTGCCAGGCCACCTTCGTGAGCCCAGGTATCCAGCTCGTAAAAGGCTTCTTCCGCCTTCTCAAAATCAGACTCAGAATTGCCAGGTGCCCACATGGTCACCAGATAATCTGGATCTGCATATTCACATTCGATATCCCTTTCTCTTAAGGCCTGAGCTACAGAATTTCCATCCAGTAATCCGGATGCTCTGAGATCCAGCGTAAGTTTTGTCTTTTCATCCCCAGTGAAAATGAGATTGTCTGGGAGAGAGTATTTCAGTTCTTCTATTCGGGTGGTTAAGGCTTCAAAATCATTGCTTGCCTCTTCCAATAAATATTCATTGGCCTGATCCAGACTTTCCATAATGAGATAGGATGGGCTGGTGGAACCAAATAAACTCATGGTATTGCGAATGTCCTGGTCTGAAAAGTCGGGAGCACAAGGGCTGATTTGCAGATAAGACCCACCGGTTATAACAGGAAGAGTTTTATGGGCGGAATCGCAGGATATATCTGCTCCCAGAGTAATTGGGTGAAGGTCCTCAGGCATAAAACGGAGATATGCGCCGTGGGCGTTGTCCACCAGAAGCAGGGTACCGTGATTGTGAGCTACTTCAGCCAGAGCTTTTATATCCAGCATATTGCCAAGATAATCAGGACTGGTAAGGTAAATACCAGCAATGGAAGAAGCAGGAATCTTTTTTTCGAGACTGGTTAGATAGTCATCCAGACCGCTTGCGGAAATGTTGCATCCACAGAGTGAGTATTTCTTACTTTCGGATGGAATCCACCGGATATCGAATTGTAGTAGCTGGCTTGCCTGAATGAAGGCTTTATGGGCATTTCGTCCGGCAACGATTACGGGATTTCCTAAGCCCAGTTTAGGCATGGAAATTCCTGTACTTTGCTGCATCGCATTCGGAATCACGTCCAGGCGGGCTGCTTCAGCGGCTTTATAGCGATTTTCCATAAGGTGCTGAATGGCAAGAGCACACATGGTCTTTAGTGTCTGTGATGAACCGCCAGCAGAAAAATAGGTATGACGAGTTCCAAAGAGGATGGATGCAATGTCTTCACTCTGACGGATGACGCCTTCAGCGTGGTAAAGGGAGTCTGCACCCTCAATCTCTGTCAGGTCGTAGGGAACAAGATCCGACAGGAAGGAACTGGCCTGTAAAGAGCGGCCCTTGTGGCCTGGCATATGTAAGCGGACCCCGTCTTTTTCCACATAGGCTTTGACAAAGTCAGAAAGAGGAGTCAGGCTCTTAAATGCTTCTAATTGTTCTTGGATTTCTTCTTGATTAAACATAATTCTCGATTCTATTTGCAAGATACTTGCCAGGCAGAAAGTCAAAATTCTGTCAGGCTGTTTCACTATTGATATCATATGAAAAAATAGCACACTGTGCAAATGATATGCCCAGTGTGCTATGAATGATTCAAATATTTAGATTAGCATCTTCTTGGCTCTTCGTCATCTGAACCACAGTTGTTGCAGTCGTCAGCGCAGTCATCCGGCATCATCTTATCGTTGATACCAGCGTTTGCTGCAGCTTCTTCCTCAACCTTCTTGGCAAGTTCCGGATCCATAGATTCAGCAACCTTGATCATGATGGCACATTCAATTCTCTTACGGAAAATCTCACAACCATATTCATAGATACCAGTTACAGAACCTGTAGCGTGGTAAGCATTTGCAGCACAACCACCTGAGCAGTAAAGCTTTGCCCAGCAATCCTGGCACTCAGGACGCGCATAAGCGTTACAGCGACGGAATTCTTCCTGCTGTTCCTTGTTGGAAACACCGTTCCAGATATCACCCAGCTTGAACTTTTCTTCACCAACGAACTGGTGACATGGATAAAGGTCGCCCCAAGGTGTAACTGCCATGTATTCTGTACCAGAACCACAACCGGAAATTCTCTTATAGATACAAGGACCGCCTGTCAGGTCAATCATGTAATGATAGAAAGTGATTGGCTTTCCCTCCTTTTCACGCTTAATCATTTCCTTAGCGAGAATCTCATACTGTTCCTTAAGGATTGGCATATCTTCTTCTGTAAGAGCAGCATCATCGCCTGGCTTTGAAACAACAGGTTCCATAGAAAGCTCTGTGAAACCAAGATCAGCCATGTGGAAAATGTCCTTAGTGAAGTCTGTATTGTAGTGAGTAAATGTACCACGCATGTAGTAGTCCTTACCGCCGCGAGCTTCCACCAGCTTCTGGAACTTAGGAACGATACGGTCATAAGAACCATTACCAGCATAGTCCTTACGGGTGCGGTCGTTGACTTCCTTACGTCCGTCCAGAGAAAGAACAACATTTGCACATTCCTTGTTTGCCCATTCAATTACTTCGTCATCAATGAGCACGCCGTTTGTAGTTAATGTGAAACGGAAGTTCTTATTGTGTTCCTTTTCAATAGAACGAGCGTATGCAACAGTCTCTTTACATACATCCCAGTTCATAAGTGGTTCGCCACCAAAGAAGTCAACTTCCAGGTTACGACGAGTGCCTGAGTTTTCAATCAGGAAATCGATGGCACGCTTTGCTGTCTCAATAGACATGATGGCGCGTTCACCATTGTACTTGCCCTGTGCTGCGAAGCAGTAGTGGCAGTTAAGGTTACAGGTATGAGCAACGTGAAGGCAGAGAGCCTTGATTACGTCGCCAGAATTCTTCTTGAATACGCCAGCAAGTGGTTCGAATGTATCCTCAGTGAAGAGCTTTCCCTGATCCTTTAAAGTCTTAACATCCTCGATGCAGAGCTTGATGTCTTCAACAGTTACGTCTTCACGGTCACCGTATTTTTCCATCATAGCCTTTACGATTTCTTCTTCAGTAGAAGCTTCGTACATAGCAATAATGTCGTAAGCTACTTCGTCCACTGCGTGAACAGAACCTGAACAAGTATCGAGAACGATATTGTAATCATTTAATTTGTACTGATGTACCATGTATTTCTCCTTTACAAAAGAAAGCCGCCCCAAAGAGGGCGGCAATCAATTATCGTACGAATGTACGTCTTATGTAAGAATTCTTATAATTAGAAAACTAATTATTTAGAAGCCTTCTCACACTTCTGGTTTGCAACACCACAGCTTGTTTTGCAAGCAGACTGGCATGATGTCTGGCATTCGCCACATCCACCGGACTTAGCGCTTTCGCAAAGATTTCTTGTTGCAAGAGTCTTAATTCTTTCCATGGCTTAATCTCCTCTATAACAAAAATGAAATTTATTGATATTGATATGAAACATAACACTAGTATACTAGCATAACATTTGGGAATTCGCAATGTCTAAGAAAGCTTTCTGTAAAGATAAGCCCTGCAAATGAACTTGCCGGAACTACGCCAAATCCATTTGCAGGGGTGGGCTTGCCAAAAGCCTTATAGAAAAGACATTTCATTGACACAAAAATTTTGGTAGCGTAAGATTAATGTGCGTATAAAGTATAAAAATTAGGAAGCTGGGGCAGTACTGGCTTTCTTGGCAGGATTGATTTTGCAAAATAAAGAGGAAATAGAATGATTTACGATAAGTTAGTTGAAATATTACATGAAGTATTTGGCTTCTCAGCTCAGGAATTGTCCAAGGACATATCTTTTAAGGATGATCTTGCGGTGGATTCCCTGGACATTTACAAGCTGGGGATGACATTGGAAGAAGAATTTAATATTGACATTCCGGATGAAAGTGTTAAGGGTATTGAGACCATCGCGGATTTGATTCGCGTTTTAAAAGAGCTGGGGGTTGAGGACTAATGTATTCCTTTGATACCAGAGTCCGTTACAGCGAACTGAAGGAGGACCGTATGGTCAGCCTTGTTTCCATCATCAATTATTTTCAGGACTGCTGTTCCTTTGAATCAGAGGATGGAGATGTGGGGCTGGACTGGATGGCGGAACATCATACAGCCTGGATGCTGACGAACTGGCAGATTAAAGTTATCCGCAGACCTGTTTATGGAGAAAATATCCGGGTAAAGACCTGGCCAACCTTCTTCAAGTATTTTCTGGGAAAAAGAAATTTCGTCATTGAAAATGTTAAGACAGGTGAGGAACTGGTTTGTGCAGATTCTGACTGGGCCTATGTAAATGTACTGTCCGGTCGTCCGGAACGAAATGTTCCTGAGAAGGAACTGGAGGTCTATCAGTTATCAGAACCTCTGGAAGGTGATTTTGTAAAAGGTAAAATTCAGGTGCCAGACGAAATGGAAGAACTTGCGCCACTGACGATTGGACATACAAGTATAGATACCAACCATCATGTGAACAACGCGCAGTATATTGCGCTTGCCATGGCTCAGCTTCCACAGGGAGTAAAAGGGGTTAATTTTAGGAGCCTGCGTGCAGAGTATAAGCAGCAGTCCCTGCTGGGGGATGTACTCTATCCAAAGCGTGCGTTTAATGATGGCGTCTATGTAATAACCCTGGATGATGCTGAGGGTAATCATAAACTGATTAGTGAGTTTTGCTAAAGGTCAAGGGGTAAGAACAAGAGTTAAAAAGTTAAAAAAAGGGTAAAACAAAAGGGGGTATTCATAATGAGTAAAGTAGGAAAACGTAGTAACCCAGGAAAGGATTTACTGGAATTTGTAATCGGTATGGTTATGCTTTCTGTTGGCCTTTTCTGGTTATCAAATGTAATTAATGTAAACATCGGTCTTTTCGGTGGTGGCATGATGATGGGCAGATTCAATGTTTCGTCAGGTGCAATCTTTGTGCCATTTATTGTGGCAGTAATCTGGATTTTCATTAAGCCAAATATCTGGGCAAAAATTTTCTTAGCACTTTCCATTATTCTGATCATTACAGCGATTATCATGTCAGCTCATATCGGATTTGCTTCAATGAAACTTTGGGAATGGCTGATTTTACTTGTTCTTATGTTCGGTGGTGCTGGCCTTGTGGCAAAGCAGATTTTCCTGGGGGGCAGCACATACAAATATACGGAAGAAAATATAAGTAACAAATATAAGTAACAAATTTAGGTTACATGTATTATTGCAATTCGTATTGAAAAATAACGGCGACTCAAATTACTTTGAGCCGCCGCTTTTAAGTTATCTTTGCGATTCACTAGCTGAAATTGCAATAGCTAAATTGCAATTTAGTACTTGTGAATCAAGAATCAATTAGCCCAGTGTAACTTCAACCTTATGAGTTGCACCGTCGCCTGCTACAGGGATGATGTTGCCAGCAACTTCAGCACCGTCAACAACAAGCTTTACGACACCCTTGCAAATGTGGTTAGGATTCTTAACTTCGATTTCGTAGATATCGCCACGGAACTTACGAGAAGCCTTGAAGCCATCCCAAGCTGATGGGATAGAAGGATCAACTCTGAGTCCGTCGAATTCAGGCTGGATACCCAGGATGTACTGGCTGATTGCAACGAAGTTCCAAGCAGCTGTACCTGTCAGCCATGAGTTCTTTCCTTCACCGATACGGCTAGCACCTGTACCAGCAATCATCTGACCATATACATATGGCTCAGTTCTATGAATATCAGAAATTTCTTCTACGAATGCAGGAGCAATTCTTGAATACCAGTCAAATGCACGGTCGCCCTGTCCAGCGTGAGCTGCAGCAGCAATCATCCAAGCATTGTTGTGGCAGAATACAGAACCATTCTCCTTATATCCAGCAGGATATGTAGAGATTTCACCATATTCGATGTAGTACTTTGTAAAGGCAGGAGCGTTCAGGCAGAGACCATACTTGCATCCAAGCTGCTCATCAACAGCATCCAGAATCTTCTTATCGAAGCCTTCTTCCTTACCAACATCTCCCAGGATACCGAAGCCCTGTGGTTCGATGAAGATCTTACCTTCTTCACATTCCTTAGAACCCATCTTCTTACCGAAGTCGTCATATGCTCTGAGGAACCAATCACCGTCCCAACCAAATTCCTTGATTGCTTTGTTCATCTTATCAAGTTCAGCCTGTGCAGCTGCAGCTTCATCGTCCTTACCAATGTGCTTGCAAAGGTCGATGTACTTAGGTGCTGTGTAAGAGAAGAGAGTAGCTACGAACATAGACTCAGCTCTCTTTGAGTAGCCACCTTCAGCAGCGAACTTAGGGTTTGTGTAAGTCTGGAAGCTTTCACCTGGAGTATCAGAGAAGCATGAAAGGTTAATGCAGTCGTTCCAGTCAGCTCTCATTGCCAGAGGAAGTCCGTGAGGACCTACATTGTTTACAACTCTATAGAATGATCTATGGAGGTGGTCGAACATTGGCTTAGCAAGTTCTTCATTATTGTCATAAGGAACTGACTCATCAAGAATTGAGAAGTCACCTGTTTCCTTAATGTAGGCAACTGTTGAAAGAATCATCCATAATGGATCGTCTGAGAAGTTTCCGCCGACAGCATCATTACCCTTCTTTGTAAGAGGCTGATACTGATGGTAGCAACCACCATCTTCAAACTGTGTTGAAGCAAGGTCAATCAGACGTTCACGAGCTCTAGGTGGGATCTGGTGAACGAAACCAAGGAGATCCTGGTTTGAATCACGGAAGCCCATTCCACGGCCGATACCAGATTCGAAGTAAGAAGCAGAACGTGACATGTTGAATGTAACCATGCACTGATACTGATTCCAGATGTTAACCATACGGTCAACTTTCTCGTCAGGTGTGTTAACTGTATACTTGGAAAGAAGATCTTCCCACATAGCCTTGTTTGCTTCGAGAGCTGCATCAACCTTTTCAGCTGTGTTGAACTGCTCGATCATTGCATATGCCTTGTCCTTCTTCATAGAACCATCGGCATTCCATTTGTCCTTGCCGTTCTCAACGTAACCAAGAATAAATACGAGAGTCTTTTCTTCACCTGGAGCAAGATCCATCTTGATCATGTGGGAAGCAATTGGAGACCAGCCATCAGCCTTAGAATTCTTAGCCTGATCTTCGAATACAACGTCAGGACGATCGAATCCATTGTAAAGACCCATGAAGCTTTCACGGTCACAATCATAACCGTCGATTTCTGTATTTACTGTATAGAAAGCGAAGTGATCACGACGCTCCTTATATTCTGTCTTGTGGAAGAGTGTAGAACCTTCTACTTCAACTTCACCTGTGTTGAAGTTTCTCTGGAAGTTGTGTTCATCATCTTCAGCGTTCCATAAGCACCACTCAAGGAATGAGAAGAGTGTGAATGACTTAGGTGTTGTGCCTTCATTCTTAAGAACAACCTTCTGTACTTCACCGTTATAACCCTGTGGAACAACGAAAGTAACTTCAGCCTTTAATTCATTTTTCTTACCTGTGATAACTGTGTAACCCATACCATGACGGCACTGATAGAAATCAAGCTCTGTCTTAACTGGAGACCAGCCTGGATTCCAAACTACACCATCATCGTTGATGTAGAAATAACGTCCGCCTAAATCGACAGGAACGTTGTTGTAACGATAACGTGTAATACGTCTAAGACGTGCGTCCTTGTAGAAATGATATCCGCCTGCTGTGTTGGAAATCAGTGAAAAGAATCCTTCTGTTCCAAGGTAGTTGATCCATGGATAAGGAGTTCTTGGAGAAGTGATAACGTACTCTTTTTTTGCGTCATCGAAGTAACCGAACTTCATATAGTTTACCTTCCCTTCCTGAAAGTATTTTTGGGTGAAAACCCTTGATTTTTACGGAGGAAAGGACCCCAAGCCACAACCCACCGTAAATTAGAAAAATTATATAATAGTTATGGTAGAAATACAAGAATTTCAACCCTTCAGAGTCGACAAACGGGCAGGAAATTAGTAACCGTATTTCAAAATAGTGAGTAGACTTTCTCGCAAGTGACCATGTAATCTAGAAAGTGGAATTACGGAAACGTTTGCGTAAAAAAACACTTATTTTTGCATAAAAATAGAAAAAAATTTTCAAAATCCTTGACGATACTTCTGCAGGGGAAGAGGAAAAATAAAAAAGCAGATGTGAATGAGTCACATCTGCTTTGTGTTTCATAGTAAGAGACGACTTGCTTTCAAAAAACACTTTTTCAAAAAATTACTTGAAAAAATTACTTGAAAAAATGACATTTGAAAAAGTGTACTTAAAAATTAGAATTTGAAAATTTTTAAGTACCAATTAATCGTCGTGACGTTTAGAGAAGATTCTTTCCTTAATTGTGAAAGTTTCTTCTGGAGCAAGTTCCTTATAACCAGATTCAGAAGCTGGAATTGCAAGGTTAGGAGCGTTGATCATCCAAGTCATTGGTTCTGGACAGAAGTAGTTCTTGTCACCGTGATCATTCCATACAACCCAGAACTTAAACTGCTCATCTACTTCATAAATAATCTGATCAAAGGATTCTGTATCAGTCAGGATAGCACCACGGAAAGGCTTACCGGCATACTCGCCATCAGTCATTTCGAATACATCATTGTCGATATCCTGCTCAACTGGAACCAGGTCGCCGGCAATATACTGACGGTCGTGGTTTGTATGTGGAAGAGTAGCAAGGGTAGGACAATTTGTCTTAGGATCCAGTTCCCACTTGTCTCCAATTGGAAGCCAAAGTCTGGTATCCAGTGCCTTGGCACCCTTCTTGAATGGACCATTGAATGCGCAGTGGTTGCAAATCATTACTGGCATCTGACGGTCAGACTGGTTTGTGATGCTTACTTCATAATGCATTCCCTTTGCATCCAGAGTGAATGTGAATTCAGCCTTGAATGGAACTGGGAAGTATTCGAAGAATTCATCCTTTGCATCATATACATATTCTGTCTTTGCAACAGCTGATTCACCAACAACCTCAGCAGTTACAATGCTATGTTCTCTTTTATGTAAGAATCCATGAAGGTGGTTACCACCGACAGGTTCATTTACAGGGAAGTGATAAGTATAATCGCTTGCCTGTAAGACACCATCGTGAAGACGGTTGGCGAAAAGAAGTGTAGGGAAACCGTAAATTTCAGCGGCTGCCTTCATTTCTTCGATTGTACGATTGGAATCGTGTCTGAAGAAATCAATGTCCAACTCTGTGTCATACATCTCTACAATGTTACTACCAAGGAATGGTGCAATAATTGCAGTGTACTTATCAGCGGAAAGCTTGATAACTTCCTTGTCCTGAAATCTGGAAATTTCTGCGGATAAACTCAAAGCTCGTTACCTCCTGTTTGGCTGTTCCTAACAGCAAATATATTAAAATCAGTGCTCTACAAAAAACTTTTAGCCCTTCGAAAATGCAAGTAAATAGCGCAAAGCCATATCAATTGCACTTTATCATTAGTAATTTATTTTGTCTATAAGCGAAAGTGCCTATTTTTGTAAATGATACTATAAAAATGTCGTAAAAGTGGAAAATAAAAATGTAGGTTTCCACTAAGAGTGATATCCTTTTCTGTGGAGGTAAAAAACCATGGAACAGAAACTTATCACTCAGCTAAA
>Ga0129311_1000265_pt1 | contig 48796 bp, 48 predicted proteins | sample Go1ome_FD_94435 | JGI IMG/M metagenome (GOLD analysis project Ga0129311, IMG submission 94435) | Western lowland gorrila individual fecal microbial communities from Wisconsin, USA - Go1022B metagenome | ecosystem: Host-associated > Mammals > Digestive system > Large intestine > Fecal | place...
GCTTCAGGCGCGGCGCAGCCGCGCCCGCTTCGCGCCCGGCCGCTCCGCCCCGCCCCCCCGTTTTGTATTCGGGGGGCGGGGCCGTTTGGTTTGCGCTGCGGCGGTTTTGTCCGCGCGGCGGGGATGGATATAGTGCCGCCGCTAACGCGCGGCACTATATCTTGTGGTGCATATCGTTCAAAACAGCATTGGACCGTCATGCTCGTGACCTCCTTTGTGCCCATCCTATGCGCCCAACCTAAAGGCGGCCTAAAGAAAAGCTGCAATGTGATTTTAGGTTTCCTTTAGGCGGGGACGCTATGATAGCACCATCCTTCAGGCGGGGGCACTCTCGCCGGGGATGCAATACGAATACAATGACGGGAGGTCATTTTGATGAGAAGAAAATTACTGCCGCTTTTCTGCGCGTCGGCGCTGGCGCTGACGCTTGCGGCCTGCGGCGCGCAGCAGACGGTGCAGAATAATATCGAAGGCGCGGCGACGCTGACGTTCACCGACAGCGGCATCACCGCGCAGGACGGCACAGCGGGCTATGAGATTGACGGTACGGCGCTCACAATCACCGAGAGCGGGACCTACGCCGTTTCCGGCAAGTGCGCGGACGGCTCCATTAAAATTAAGAAGGGTACGACCGGCGTGACGCTGATCTTAAACGGCCTTGACCTGACGAGCGCGGACACCGCCGCCATCACCTGCGCCAAATCGACGGAGGTGACAATCCTCACGGCCGACGGAACGGAAAATTCCCTCAGCGACACCGAGCAGAACAACGACGAAAGCTATCCCGACAACGCGGACGCGGAAAACGCCGTCATCAAGTGCAAGGACGGCTCAAGCGTCACCATCGGCGGCACGGGCGCGCTGACGGTTACCGCGAACGGCAAAAACGGCATCAAGTCCGGCGCATCGACGGATGAGGACGGCGAAGCGTCGCTGACCATTCAGGACCTGACGCTCACGATCGACGCGCCCGTGAACGACGCCATCAACGCAGAGCAGTTGCTGAATATCGAGAGCGGCAGGCTGACGATCGACGCCTCAGACGACGCCGTGCACTGCGACCTTGTGCTCAACGTCGGCGCGGACGGAACGGACGGACCCGGCATCACCGTCACGAGCTGCTATGAGGGGCTGGAAGCGGCGGAGCTGAACGTTTTTTCCGGAAAGATCGACATTACCGCGTCGAACGACTGCCTGAACGCCGCAAACTCCGATCTCGGCGACTATGACTTCACCATGACGATTTCCGGCGGCACGATCAATGCCTGCACCTCCGCGGGCGACGGTTTTGACTCCAACGGTGATCTGACCATCACGGGCGGCGCTATCACCGTCTGGACCGCGAACACGGCGGACAACGAGCCGCTCGACGCGGACGGGACCATCACCGTCACGGGCGGCACGGTGCTGGCCGCGGGCGGCAGCGCCGGCATGGGCATGGATCTGGAAGCGTCGCAGAGCTGCGTTATCTACAGTCTGGGCGGCGGCATGGGCGGCTTCCCCGGCGGTCCGGACGGGACGCAGGATGCGTCGGGCGGCACGCAGAGCGCAAGCAATTCCAGCGTCGCCGAGGGCGCGGTGCTGAGCATTCAGAATGCTTCGGGCGAGACGCTTTTCAGCGGCGAGGCACCGTGCGATGTGCGATTTGTGTTCTTCTCGTCTCCTGCGCTGACGGAGGGGGAAAGCTACACGCTCCTCTCCGGCGAGGACAGCGTGACCGCTGCCGAGGTGCAGAGCGGAACGGTCTCGACCGGCATGGGCGGCATGGGCGGCTTCCCCGGCGGGCAGCGCCCGGATGACGGCCAGCAGCCCGGCGAGCCGCCCGAGGGCTTCGACGGCGAGATGCCCACGCCGCCGGACGGTGAAGCGCCTGACTTCTCCGGCGGCGGCCGTCCGGGCGGTCAGGACGGCAGCGCGCCCACGCCACCGCAGAGCGGAGACAGCGGCGCGTCCGGCGAGCAGGGTAATGAAAACAATATCTGAGCAAAAAACGGCAGACGCCCGGAATGGACGTCTGCCGTTTTCTGTTTTGCCGCCGTCAGGCCGTTTCGAAGGCCACGATCACGCCGCCGCGCTCGGCATAGTAGCTGCAAAGGCCGCCGCACAGGCGCGTTTTGATGTCAGCAAGCGGGTAGCGCTCGCGCAGCTCGCGCTCAATGGCCACCGCCGTCTCGGGATTTTCGGCGTGGCTGATGCGCACCTTGCCGCCATGGTAGCCGTAGTCGTACATCTTCTGCACCATGGCGCTGCGGGTCTTTTTGTCGCCGCGGCATTTGTCCACGGGCTCGATCGTGCCCTGCCCGCTTGCCGCCGCCAGGATCTGAATGCCCAGAATGCCGATGGCGCTCGCCGCGAGCTTGCTCACGCGCCCGTTCTGCGCAAGGTTGCGGATCGAGCGCAGGCTGAAAAGCAGGTGCGTGGTGGAAAGATATTCCTGTCCGGCTTTGCAGATCTCGTCGAAAGACCGGCCCGCGCGGATGAGGTCTGCGAGCGTTTCGATGAGCAGCAGCATCTCGGGCCCGGTGCTCAGCGTGTCGAACACGTGAATTTTCATGCCGGGGTGCGATTGCAGATACAGCTCGCGCGCCGCCATCGCGGACGACCACGTGCCGGAAAGATTGCTCGTGATGCACACGACGAAAATTTCGTCCGCGCCCGCAAAGGCGCTCATCCAGCGCTCGATGCTGGGGCAGGCCGTGCCGGAAGGGCCGGCGTGGGCGGCGAGATGGTCGAGCATCGCGCCGGCATTGAGCTGCTCGTCATCGACGAACTCGCGCTCGCCGGCGCGGATGGTCATGGGAACGGATTCAAAGCAAACGCCCTCGACCGCCTTGACATCAGCGGAGGAGTCGGCGATGATCTTCATCATGAGGGACCTCCAAAAAAGTAATCGGTTATTGAAAACCGTTTTCTCCTGTTCAACATCTTTGATTACCATACAACGTTTTTGCAAAACTGTCAATCGGTTTTTGAAAAACTTGTTGACTTTTTTGAAAACCGTAACTAAGATATAGAAAATGCAGTATGATGCAGGGAGGGACTGCCGATGGAGGAAGCAAAACGGAGCATGCTCGCGGACTCTGTCCGCGGCGTGCATATCCCGCGCCTTTTTGAGATCCCGAGCGTGGGGCTGTATCTTGAGCAGGTCGTTCGTTATGTGAACCAGACGATCACGCCCTGCGGGCTCAGCCCGATCACGGCGTCGATGGTCAGCAATTATGTCAAGCAGAAGATCATCCCCGGACCGGAGAAGAAGGCCTACGGGGCCGAGAGCATCGCCTATCTCATCTTCGTCTCCTGCGTCAAAAGCGTGGCGGCGATGGACGATATCCGCGCGCTCATCGGCATCCAGCACGAGACCTACGACCTGCCGACGGCGTATCACTATTTCTGCGAGGAATTTGAAAATCTCATCCGCTATGTCTTCGGCGCGAGCGACCATCTTGAGAGCGTCGGCAAGGACGAGTCGGCGGAGAAGGAGCTGCTGCGCTCAGCGCTGCTCAGCGTGACGCACAAGCTCTATCTCGACGCATACCTTAAAATGCTGCGCGAGGACGCGCGGCAAAACGAAGAGGAGAACAAGGCGTGAAGGTTGAACAGTTTGTCATGGCCTACGGCGCGTATCGGGTCGCCTTCGAGCGCTGATTTTTGAAAAAGGGGCTTGTATTGCCGCGCAAAGCCTGCTATACTGCGCGCATGGGAATGAGGTTCTCCCGCGGCTTGATGCCGAAACCGCTTTTTTAAGCTGATGACTTCTGTGATTTTTGAACGGTCACAGGGGGCATCAGCTTTTTTGTGTCCGGAAAGGAGAAATGATGTTAACCTCACTTGCGCTTGTTTTCCTTGCCGGCCTTGCGCTGGCCGCGCTGTGCCAGAAGCTCCGCCTGCCGCGCATCCTTGGGATGCTGCTCACAGGCGTGCTGCTGGGGCCCTGCGTGCTGAATTGGCTCGATCCGTCGATCCTGTCCGTTTCGGCGGACCTTCGCAAGATCGCGCTCATCATCATCCTGCTCAAGGCGGGGCTGTCGCTCGATCTAAGCGACTTAAAGCGCGTGGGCCGGCCGGCGGTGCTGATGTCCTGCCTGCCCGCAAGCTGTGAAATTCTCGGCTATGTGCTGCTCGCGCCGCATTTTCTCGGCATCACGCGCGTGGAGGCGGCGGTCATGGGCGCGGTGCTCGCGGCGGTGTCGCCCGCGGTGGTCGTGCCGCGCATGGTGCAGCTGATAGAGAGCGGCTGCGGCACGAAAAAGAGCATCCCGCAGATGGTGCTCGCGGGCGCGTCGTGCGACGATATCTTCGTTATCGTGCTCTTTACGACGTTTCTCCACACGGCGCAGGGCCAGCAGACCGACGCGGCGCGCGGCCTTTTGCGCGTGCCGGTCTCCATCCTGCTCGGCATTGCGCTCGGCGCGGCCGTGGGGCTGCTTCTGAACGTGTTTTTTGAAGCGGCCTATGCCCGCGGGCGCTGCATCCGGGGCAGCATGAAGGCCATCGTCGTGCTCGGCGTTTCGTTCCTGCTCGCGGCAGCGGAGGACCGGTTCGAGGGCATCGTACCCGTGTCGGGCCTTCTCGCGGTGGTGAGCATGGCGTGCATGCTGAAACAAAAGAGCGCGGAAAGCGTTTCAAAGCGGCTTTCGGAAAAGTTCGGCAAGCTCTGGCTTGCGGCGGAGGTCATTCTCTTCGTCCTCGTCGGCGCGGCGGTCGATATCCGCTATATGGCGAACGTCGGCCTTGCGGCGGTGGGCATGATCCTCGCGGCGCTCGTTTTCCGCGCCGTCGGTGTGTGCCTGTGCCTTGTGAAAACGCCGCTCACGGCGAAAGAGCGGCTCTACTGCGTGTTCGCCTACCTTCCCAAGGCGACGGTGCAGGCGGCCATCGGCTCGGTGCCGCTCGCGGCAGGGCTGCCCTGCGGGGAGGTTGTCCTCTCCGTCGCGGTGCTCGGCATCGTGCTCACGGCGCCGCTCGGCGCGTTTTTGATGGACGCGAGCTATCGGAAGCTCCTGACAAGGGACAGGGCGGAAGAATAAAGAAGAAGGGCCCAGGTCAAAGACCTGAGCCCTTCGCTCATTTAAGATCAGTCGCGCGGCAGCATATTCGTGCGCTCCATCACCACCACGAGAACGGGGATGAGGATGAGCTGCAGGATGATGCCGGGGATAGCCGTCGTGATCGCGCCGGAGAGGAAAATGCTGAGGTTGAACTCCGTGCCCTGAAGGCCCGCGAGCAGGAACTTCACAAGGCCCCACACAAGGCGGCCTGCCACCATCGCGGCGATCAGCGAGCCGTAGATACGCGCGGGAGACTTGCCGAGTTTACGGTACAGCCAGCCGGACACCGCGCCGTAGGTCGCCATTTCAAACGCCATGGCGATCGCAACCCACACCGGCGGCATGCCGAACAGCAGCGAGCGCAGCAGCGGGGAGAGGAAGCCGACCGCAAGGCCCCAAGGCCAGCCGCACAAAAAGCCGCACAGCAGTGTGGGAATGTGCATGGGGCAGAGCATCGAGCCGATCTCGGGGATCTGGCCGGTCAAAAACGGCAGCACCATCGCAAGGGCGAGGAACAGCGCGGAATAGGTGATCTTTCTGGTGCGCAGGGACGAAGCGGCCTGCGCCGTGACATTCTGACTCATTGTGATTTCTCCATTTCATGCAGCAGCTCGCCGATATGGCGCACGGCGTCGTCCATCAGCACGGAGGACTTGCCGCTCACGCCCGCGACGTAGGTGCTGCAAAGATTCATCGGGATGAGGACGCGGTAGGCGCTGCTCGATGCGACGGCATTCGCCATGGCGGGGGAGATCTCGCCCATCAGCGCGTCGGCCATCGCAATGCCGATGGGACCGGCGATGATCTTCGCGCTGCGGCAGGCGACGATGACGGGATTTTCACCCGTTGCCACGCGGTCGGCTCCGCCGCGGCGCATCGCGTCGGATGCGGTGCTGTTCGTGCCGACAGCCATGACCTCCACCTGCGGGAAGGATTTCTTGATGCTCTCCACCAGGCTGCGGCCCAGTTTGCCGCCCTGTCCGTCGATCACCAGGATCGTCATGCTGCCTCATCCTCTCTTGTAAAAGGTGACGCGGCGCTCGCCCAAAGACAAGAAAAAGGCACCAACATCTCCCTTTGGAGATACTGATACCTTCATGATATCCTGCTTAGTGAGAAAAGTGCTGCGGAATGACCAACTTGTGTCGGTGCCGCCGGCTTGTGCCGACGCTGGGATTTTACCAAAAAAGCGCGGGGCTGTCAAGTGCGGCGGCCTTGCGCACCATGACAAAAAGTGCTATCATCAGCATACCCTTGTCTGCCGAGGGTAATAATTTTTGGAAAGGAAACCGGGACCATGAACGACCCTTCCGCGATCCGCGCATTTCTGCGCGCCCACTGCGCGCGCTATCCCGCGCTCACCCTGCAGGACGTATGCAAGGCGCTCTATCAGAGCGCCTTTGGCTGCGAGCACCTCATCGCCGACCCGTCCGCCGCGGCGGACTTTATCCGCGCCGAAGCGGAGGGCAGCAGGGATCGCGCTTCAGAGCAGGTCGAGCCGCTCTGCGGCGATTACTGCCGCGTGCACCTCGGCATTTTGCGGGACGGGCTGCGCGCGGAAACGCTCTCGCGGCTTTTTGCACTTTCGGCCCGGCACGAGGAGCTTGGGCGCGAGACGCTGGAAGCGATGCTGCGCGTTTTGCAGGAGATGGCCGGCGCGCTCGAGCTGCCGTTTTCCGCGCGGGAGACGGCGGAGGCCGTTGAAAAATGGCGGCAGGACGGCTTTGCGCCGCTGCACCATTCCGAGGTATTCCGGGAACGATACGCGCCAGCCTACCGCGTGCTGCGGCGCGATTTTGCCCGCGCCCTGCCGCTCATCTCGCGCATCGACCGCCTGACGGCGGAAAAGGAGCGCGTGCTCGTCGCTGTCGAGGGCGGCAGCGCCAGCGGCAAAACGACGCTGGGGGCGCTGCTGCAAAGCATTTACGACTGCCCGGTCTTTCACATGGACGACTTTTTCCTCCGTCCCGAGCAGCGCACGGAGGAGCGCTTTGCAGAGCCGGGCGGCAACGTGGACCGCGAGCGCTTTTTGTCGGAGGTCCTCCTGCCGCTGCGGGAGGGGAAATGCGTCGATTACCGCCGCTTCGACTGCGCGACGTTCACCATCGCTCCGCCGGAGCGGATCGAGCTGGGGCGGCTCGGCATCATCGAGGGTGCGTATTCCATGCACCCCGACCTCGCGCCGTATTACGATCTGTCCGTTTTCCTCGATATTCCGGCGGAAAAACAGCGCGGGCGCATCCTCAAGCGGAATGCACCCGCGCATGCCCAGCGGTTTTTTGACCGCTGGATCCCCCTCGAGCAGCGCTATTTTGACGCGCTGGACGTGAAGGGCCGCTGCGGTCTCATCCTTTCGGCGGACGATTAAATGAGCGTGCCGCTCGGCGCGATGCCGAGCGCATACTCGACCGCGATGGCCACGAGCACCACGAGCAGCGAGACGATGAAGCCGTGCAGCATCGGCTTCGCGCCGGACTTGCAGAGGTCCTTGAAGCTCGTGTTCAGGCCGATGGCGGCGAGCGCAGCGACCATCAGGAACTTGCTGACGCTCTTGAGCGCGGCGGCGAAGTCCGCCGGGATGACGCCGAGCGAGCAGAGAATGGACATCGCGAGAAAGCCCAGAATGAACCAGGGGAACACCGACTTCATATTGACCTTTACGCCATGGTCGCCGCTCTGCGCGGCGGCCTTTTTCTTTAAGTGCACGCTGATGGCGGCAAAGACCAACACCGTCGGGATGATGGCGAGCGTGCGCGTCAGCTTGACCATGGTGGCAAAGTCGCCCGCGGCCTCGCTGAAGGCGTAGCCCGTTGCGACGACGCTCGAGGTGTCGTTCACCGCCGTGCCGGCCCACAGGCCGAACGCCGCGTCGGAAAGACCCATCGCGCGGCCAAGCAGCGGGAACACAACGACCATGATCGTGTCGAACAGGAACGTCGCGGACATGCCGTAGGCAATGTCCATGTCCGTCGCCTCGATGACGGGGGCGATGGCCGCGATGGCGCTGCCGCCGCAGATGCCGGTGCCGGCGTTGATGAGGCTGCTCGTTTTCCAGTCAAGGCCCAGCGCCTTGCCGATGAGGTAGCCGAGACCGAAGCAGGTCGCGAGCGTGAAGAGCATGACGGTGAGCGAGAAGCGGCCGACCGTCAGCACGGTCGTGATGTTCAGACTGGCGCCGAGCAGAATGATGGCGAACTTCAAGATCTTCTTCGAGGTGAACTTGATGCCCGGTGCGGTCACGGCGTTGGGCTTGCAGAAGCGGTTGACGATCATGCCGATGAACATGGCGATGACGGACGCGCCGATCAGGTGCAGCCCCGCGGACTCCTCGAACTGCTCCAGAAGCTTCGCCGCCGCGGCGATGACGAGCGCGATGGCGCAGCCGGGCAGCATTTTTTTGACGGTTTCGATGAATTTCATGGAATTTTCTCTCCTCTTCAGCTGATTGCGGCTTTATTATATCACTGCTGTATGATATAATAAAATTATAAATCAGAATATGTCAATTCCTGTTTCTTATCGAGAAGGAGAGAAGGATGGACCAGAAGCTTGAAACCTTCCTGACGCTGTGCGGCACGATGAACTACCGCAAGGCGGCCGAGCAGCTGCACCTGACGCAGCCCGCCGTGACCAAGCAGATCCAGGCGCTCGAAGCGCTGTACGGCGTGCGCCTTTTTACCTACGACAGCCGAAAGCTCAAAAAAACGCCGCAGGGCGAAACGCTCGAGATCTACGCCGTCAGCCAGCGCTATCAGGACGAGGAGCTGCGCCGCGCCCTGCGCGAGCGGGAGAAAACGCGCCTTCGCATCGGCGCGACGAAGTCCATCGGCGACTATATCCTGCCGCCGCAGATCAGCCGCTTTCTGAAAGCGCCGGAAAACGAGCTTTTTTTTACTGTGGACAACACCGCGCACCTGCTCGCCCAGCTTGAGGGCGGGGAGCTCGACTTCGTCGTGCTCGAGGGTATTTTCGACAAGAGCCGGTATGAAAGCTTCCTGCTGCGCAACGAGCCGTACATCGGCGTGTGTGCGAAGGACCATCCCTTTGCGGGACGAAACGTGCCGATGGCGGAGCTTTTTTCCGAGCGGCTTATCCTGCGCGAGCCGGGCTCCGGCACGCGCAAAATTCTGGAGCGCGAGCTCCAGCAGTGCGGCTACACGGTGGACGCCTTCCGCGCGGATATCTGCATCAGCAGCTTCAAGCTCATCCGCGACCTTGTGCGAGAGGGGCAGGGCGTGAGCTTCCTCTACGAGGCGGTCGTGAAGAGCGATGCGGACATCGCGCACTTTTCCTGCCCGCCGCTCACGGGCGTGCACGAGCTGAACGTCGTGTGCCTGAAAAATACGAACGCTCCGGCGCTCGCGCACCGCTTTCTTGAGCTGTAAAAAAGAGATGTACCGCACGGTACATCTCTTTTTCTTATTCCAGCCGGAATACCGACGGGTAGATTTTTCCGTCCCGAAGCTCCAGTACGCCGTAGGTGGGCCTGCGGGGATCGCCGGCCGCGCCGGGGTTGAGCAGCATCGGCCTTGCCGACGCATCCACGAGCGGCACGTGCGTGTGGCCGAAGAGCAGGATATCCGCGTTCTGCTCGAGCGCGCGGTACTGCGCGCGCAGAAGCCCGGTTTTTACGCCCAGCGTGTGCCCGTGCGCGATGAGCACGCGGTGATCGTCCAGAATCAGCACGCGCTCGGGCGCTTCGAAGCGGCCGAGGTCGCAGTTGCCCGGCACCTGCTCGAGCGGCAGGCGGGGGAAGAGCTGGCGCAGCTCCTCCGCGTCGCGCCAGCAGTCGCCGAGGTGGATGATGCCGTCCGGCTTCACAAGCTCAACGGCGCGCGCCATATGGTCCACGTTCCCGTGGGAATCCGACAGCACAAGGTACTTCATGGCGCTCACAGGAACTTGTCGAGCTCGCGCTCGACCTCGGGCATCTTTTTGATCTGCGGCCTGTCGATGCGGTACCCGCCCCTGACGACCATGTCGAGCGTGCGCAGCGCGCTCAAATCCTTGAGCGGGTCGCCCGCGCAGACGATGAGGTCGGCCTGTTTGCCCTTTTCGATGCTGCCGGTCGCATCGCCGATGCCCGCGAGCCGGGCGTTGAGCTGCGTCGCGCTGTAGAGCGCGAAGGCGGGCGTCACGCCGCAGTATTTGACGAAATAGTGCAGCTCGCGCCACATGTCGTAGTGCGTGATATACGGACAGCCCACATCCGTGCCGAGGCCGACCGGCACGCCCGCGGCAAGGTTCGCCCGCGCGAGGGCGACGATGCCGTCAAAGACGATTTTGCCGTTTTCCTGCTGCTCATAGGTCGCGTGCGAGATGCTGCGCTCAAAGAGCGCATAGGGGAGCGCCGGGGAGATGGTCGAGATCTGGAAGGCCCCGCGCTCTTTGAAGAGCGCGAGCATTTCATCGCTTGGCTGCGCGCCGTGCTCGATGGAATCCACGCCGTTTTGCAGCGCCGTCATCACGCCCTCGGGGCTTTCGACGTGCGCCGCGACGATCATGCCGAGCGCGTGCGCCCTGTCGCACGCGGCCTTGACGAGCGCGGGCTGCATGCGCAGCACGCCCGGCTCGCCCACGACCTCGGCGTCCAGCACGCCGCCGGTGATCATCAGCTTGATGAGGTCGGGCTTTTGCGCCGCGATCTTTTCAACGAGCGCCGCCGCTTCCTCAGCGGAGTGCGCCTCATAGGCAAGCGACCCCGCCATATGCCCGCCGGGGACGGACACCGCCATGTTCGACGCCAGCACGCGCGGGGCAAGGATTTTTCCCGCCGCCGCAAGGTCGCGGATCTTCGTGTCGTAGTCGGCCACGCCGCCCACGGTGCGGATCGTCGTCACGCCCGAGAGCAGCTCCGTTTTGGCGTAGCCCTCGCACATATGAAGGCCGATCCTGTTCGTCAGCGCGCAGGAGGTGATGAGCTTCACGAGCTTTTTCGGGTCGCTCGCCTTCTTGCGCGGCTTGCCCGAGGCGGGCAGATGCACGTGCATGTTGATAAGGCCCGGCAGCACGTATTTTCCGCCGAGGTCGATCGCTTCATAGCCCGCGGGGATGTGCTGCGCGTCTGCGATCTCGGAAATCTTTTCGCCGTCGATGCAGACGGCCCTGCCGCGCTGCGGTTCCATATGCTCCGTGCCGTCGAGAATGACGCAGTTCGTCAGCGCGTATTTTTTGTCGTTGTGGCACATCGGGGTGTCCGCCTTTCTTTTACCGGATCTGGCCGCTGCCGGTGATGATATATTTATAGGTGCTCAGCTCGTCGAGCCCCATGGGGCCGCGCGCGTGGAGCTTCTGCGTCGAAATGCCCATCTCGCAGCCAAGGCCGAACTCGCCGCCGTCGGTAAAGCGGGTGGAGACGTTGACATACACCGCCGCGCTGTCCACCTCATCGACAAAGCGGTCCGCTGCGGCCCTGTTTTCCGTCACGATGCAGTCGCTGTGGTGCGTGGAGTGGCGCTGGACGTGCGCGATGGCCGCGTCCAGATCGTCCACGACTGCAACGGCGAGGATGTAGTCGAGAAATTCCGTGTCGAAGTCCAGCTCCGTCGCCGCCGTGCCGGGGATGATCTGTGCGGCGGCCTCGTCGAGCCGCAGCTCGACCGGGACGAGCCCCGCCGCTTGCCGCTCGTCAACGAGCGCGGCCTTGAGCTTCGGCAGGAAGTCCTGCGCGAGCGCGCGGTGGACAAGGCAGACTTCCTCCGCATTGCACACGGAGGGGCGGCTCGTCTTGGCGTTCACGATGATCTTCACCGCCATGTCGAGGTCCGCGTCCTGATCGACGTACACGTGGCAGATGCCCGTGCCGGTCTCGATGCAGGGGACGGTGGCGTTTTCCACGCACGCGCGGATAAGGCCTTTGCCGCCGCGCGGGATGAGCAGGTCCACAAGGCCGTCCGCCGTCATCAGCGCCTGCGCGCTGGCGTGGGTCGTATCCTCCACGATGTTGACGATGTCGGGATCGCCGCCCGCGGCCTCGATGCCGGCCTTGAGCGCCGTGACGATGGCGCGGGAGGAGCGGTAGGCCTCTTTTCCGCTGCGCAGCATGCACACGTTGCCGCTTTTGATGCAGAGCGCCGCGGCGTCCGACGTGACGTTCGGGCGGCTCTCATAAATGATGGCGACCAGACCGAGCGGCACCTGGCGCTTCGTGATGGTCATGCCGTTGGGGCGGGTGAACTGCGCGAGCGCGCGGCCCACATGGTCGGGCAGGGCCGCGGCTTCGCGGATGCCCTGAGCCATGGCGCGGATGCGGTCCTCGCTCAGCGCGAGTCGGTCGAGCATCACGCCGGAGATCGTTCCGCGCGCGGCGTCGAGGTCCTTTTGATTGTCGCGCAGGATATCTCCGGCGCTTACTTCCAGACTTTCCGCCATGGCAAGCAGCAGGCGGTCCTTTTCCTCCGTGCTCGCGCTGCGGATGCTGCCCCAGGCAGCTCTTGTTTTCTTCAGCAGGTCAATGGTTGTCATGCTCAATCCCTCTTTACTGTAAATCTTGTGCCCACGCGCTTGCCGGCGGCCACGTCGTAGAGAACTTCAGGCGTCTGGCCGTTGGTGATGACCATCTCGCAGCCCGCGGCGGTCGCCATCTGCGCGGCGCGCAGCTTCGTCGCCATGCCGCCGGTGCCGAGGTTCGACCCGCTGCCGCCGCCGAGCGAGATGATGTGCTCGTCGATCACATCCACCGTGTCGATGAGCTTCGCACCGGGATTTTTGCGCGGGTCGCCGTCAAAGAGCCCGTCGATATCCGAGAGCAGGATGAGAAGATCGGCCTTCACCGTCACCGCCACGATGGCGGAGAGGGTGTCGTTGTCGCCGATGCCGAACTCGGCGGTGGAGATGGTGTCGTTCTCGTTGATGATCGGCAGCGCGCCGAGCTCCAAGAGCCGCGCGAGCGTGTTGTGGAAGTTTTCCTTGCGCGCGCCGCCCTCTTCAATGTCGGGCGCGGTGATGAGCAGCTGCGCGACGGTGTGGTTATACTCGGTGAAGAGCTTATCATAGGTGTACATCAGCTCGCACTGGCCGACCGCGGCGGAGGCCTGCTTGGTCGGCGTGTCCTGCGGGCGCTCGCGCAGATTGAGCTTGCCGAAGCCCATGGCGATGGCGCCGGAGGAGACGAGGATGATCTCGTGCCCCATGTTTTTAAGGTCGCTCAAGACCTTGCAGAAGCGCTCCATGCGCTGAATATTCAGCCGGCCTGTGGGGTACGCCAGCGTGGACGTACCGACCTTGACAACGATTCGCATAGCAGGGATCCCTCCGATCAAAGCCCGCGCCCATGCGGCGCGGGCATGGAATTTGTCCCCTATTATAACGCGCCCTTTTACATTTTGCACCACTTTTTTGCATTTTTTTGCGCCGCGCTGACACGCTGACGCAAAAAAGCAGAGGCGCGCCCGGTGGCGTGCCCCTGTGAAAAAGCGGTATTTGGTCAGAACGGCTTTTTGGCCACCTCGAGGATCACGTCCAGCATCCCCTGGATCTGCGGCGTGATGACCTTGTTTCTGTGGTAGAGCACCTGACGCCACTGGCGCATCTGGCAGTCCGCCACGGGAATGATGGCGAGGTTGTCCTTGTGGATGCTCATCTCGGTCGTGTAGCGCGGGAGGATGGAGAGATATTCCGGATTCTCGCGGATGAGCTTGAGCGCGAGCGTGTCGCTCTCGAGCTCGAGAAACGGCTCCACGCTCAGATCCTGCCGGGCAAGCTCGCGGTCGAACTGGTCGCGGTAGGGGTTGCCGTGGTTCATCAGGACGAACGGGCGCGACACAAGGTCGGCAAGGCGCACGTCGGTGCGTCCGGCGAGCGGGTTGGCCGCGTTGGCGACGAGGACGACATCCTCCTGCGCCTCAAAGACCTTGACGAACTGCGTGTCGAAGATCTGCGCGTCGAGCGTGTAGATGATGTCGATCTCGTTTTTCACGAGCATCTCCGTGATGGAGGCGATGTTGCCTGCGTGCAGATTGATCTGCACGTGCGGGAAGCGGTCGTGGAAGGTCGGCACGATGTCGGCGAACGAGGCGGTCAGCAGCGAGTTGAGCGTGCCGACACGCACCGTGCCGCTCAGCTCGGAATCGGCCGAGGCGAAGGCGCTGGCCCGCGCGATGGCGCTGACCACGTCGCGCGCGTAGGAGACGAAGTCCTTGCCGTATTGCGTGATGGAGACCGTTTTGCCGATGCGGTCAAACAGCTGCACCCCCAGCTCGCGCTCGAGCTGCTGGATCTGCACCGTCACGGCGGACTGGGAATAGTCCAGCGCTTCGGCGGCACGGGAAAAACTTTTGAGTTCCGTAACCTTCAAAAAGGTGACCAGATTGCGAACCTCCATAAGAGCCTCCAATTCAGAATTTATAATGGATTTGCGAAAATATATTATGGGAAATGTCGGAATTTGTCAATAGACCTATTATTAAAAATAATGATATTTTTCAAAAAAGATGGGTCAAAAGACCGGCCGCGTCGATGCAGCCGGTCCTTTTTGCCTTATTCCTCGTATTCCTGATGCAGCAGCTCGTGCGCACGCTCGCCGAGACCCGCGTCATACATCGCGTTGATGACGGGGTTGCGCTCGCTGCGCTTGAACATCGCGCTGCGGTCGATCTCGTACAGGCCGCGGGCGCGCTGGAGCTTGGTGTTCATCAGCGCGTAGGGCTGGCCCGCGCCGCCGACGCAGCCGGTGCGGCAGGACATGACCTCGACAAGGTCCACCTGCACCTCGCCGTTTTCAATCTGGTCGAGCAGCTTTGCCGCGTTGGAAAGGCCGTGGGCAAGCGCGATGCGCACCTCACGATCCCCGATGGGCAGCGTGACAAAGCGAATGGGATCGCTGCCGCGCAGGCCGCTGTGCTCGAGCATACGCAGGACGTTTTTGCTCTTGTCGGGCATGCAGTAGCGCGCGACCGCTTCCGCCACGCCGCCGGAGGTGCCGAAGATCTCGGCCGCGCCGCTGCCCATGCCGAACGGCAGGTCGGGCGACTCCTTTTCGAGCATCTGGAAGCGGATGCCGGATTCCTTGATCATGCGGATGACCTCCTGTGTGGTGAGCACGAGGTCAACGTTGGGCACGCCGCCGCGGCGGAACTCGGGGCGGCCCGCCTCCATCTTCTTGGCCGTGCAGGGCATGATGGCGATGTGGTAGGTCGTGCGCCCGTCGGCGGCGTCCTTTTCGCGGTACTGATCCTTCAGGACCGTCGCCAGCATCTGCATGGGGGAGAGGGCGGAGGAGAGATTTTTCAGGAACTGCGGGCGCTCGTTTTCCACGTAGCGCACCCACGCGGGGCAGCAGGAGGTCATCAGCGGCAGGTTCTCGCCCGTTTCGAGCCTGCGCAGGAATTCCTGCGCCTCCTCGCGCACGGTGAGGTCCGCGCCGAAGATGGTGTCGTACACCTCGTCCGCGCCCATGATCTTGAGCGCCGTGACGAGCTTGTCGAGCACGTTCTCGCCGCTCGGAATGCCGTAGGCCTCGCCGAGCGCCACACGCACGGCGGGCGCGATCTGGACAACGACGCGCATTTTCGGGTCATGCAGCGCGCGCCAGGCGTCGCCGATCTCGTTTTTCACAGTGATGGCGCCGGTCGTGCACACGGCGGAGCACTGGCCGCAGCTGACGCAGTGGGTGCTCGAAAGCTGCTGGTTGTCGCCGGCCTCAATGTGAAGGCCGGGGCCGCGGCCGGCAAAGTGCAGGATGCTCATGCCCTGCACCTCCTTGCAGACGCGCACGCAGTCGCCGCAGAGGATGCACTTGTTGTAGTCGATCTGCACAGCGGGGGAGGAGTGGTCCTCGGGAATGTGCTCGCGCGTGTCGCTGAAGCGGATGTGGTGGATGCCGAAGCGCACCGCCATCTCGCGCAGGCGGCAGGTGCGGCTCTTCTCGCACATGGTGCAGTCGCGGCAGTGGGCCGAGAGCATCAGCTCGAGGATCATGCGGCGGTATTTGAGAAGGCGCGCGGTGTTCGTGCGGATGCGCAGGCCGTTTTTCGGCTTGGTGGTGCAGGCAGCTGTGATCTCGCCGGTGTCGAGGTTTTCAACCATGCACATGCGGCACGCGCCGTACACGGAAAGGTCGGAATGGAAGCAGAAGTTCGGCACCTCAACGCCCGCCTTGCGGCACACGTCCAGCACCGTGGCTTCCTCGTCGAACTCCACGCGGATGTTGTCCACGTACATAATGTTAGGCATCGATCTCTACCTCCTGAATGGCATCAAAGGGGCAGGCCTCGATGCAGGTATAACACTTGACGCACTTTTCCGGGTCGATGGAAAAGGGCGACTTGACGACGCCCGTGATGGCGTCGGCGTGGCAGTTGCGCGCGCACTTGCTGCATCCGCGGCAGACGTTGGGGTCAACGACGAGCTTGATCCTGTTGTACGGCAGGTCGCCGGGCTGGATCGGCTCGCGGTCCTGCGCGCACAGCGCGCACTCGCCCTTGAGATGGTCCTCAAATTCCGCAGGGAAGTACTTGATGGACTCCTCCAGCGTGCGGAACGAGTTTCTGCCGAGGTTGCAGTACGCCGTGACCGAGATCATCTCGCCAAGGTCGGTGAGCAGCGTGAACTCCTTGTGGTCGATGCGGTAGTCCTTGAGCCCCCATAAAAGCTCGTTCATGCGCTTGGTGCCTTCACGGCAGGGGACGCACTTGCCGCAGAACTCGGTCTGCGTGTATTCCATAAAGCGGGCGGCCACATCTACCATGCAGCGGTCCTCGTCGAGCACCGTGATGACGCTGTCGCCGCGGCGCACGCCATAGGGCTTGAGCTTGATAAAGTTCAGCGGCAGGTCCAGATGCTCCTCTGTCAGAAGGCCGCCGCTCGGTCCGCCGATCTGCACGGCCTTGAAGGCCTTTCCGCCCGGAATGCCGCCGCCGATGTCATAGATCACCTGACGGATGGTGGCATTGGTCGGAATGTCCACGTGTCCGGGGTTTGCGATATCACCCTTGAGTAAAAAAATTCTTGCCATGTTCTCTCTCCGTTTTGTTAGTCCGCCCGATGCGCGGCGGTCGTTTACAGCATTATGAAACTCTAACATTCCGCCCGATAAAAGTAAAGGGATACAGTGATAAATTATTTGAATAGCAGAAGGGTGTATAAACGCTTTCGACCATGATGAGGCGGAAAATCTGCATGTTTACGAAAAAAGCCGCCCTACCGGGCGGCTTCCTCCTGATATTCGGCGGGATCTTCCACAAGCTGCATGACGGATACCTCGAACGCCGTGCGCTCCTCGCTGCCGTTTTCCAGCAGCTTTGTGTAGGTGCGGCTCTGCACGCGTCCCTCGAGCGTCAGGCGCGTGCCGACGTCCATCCCGGCGATCTGCACCGCCGTGCGGCCCCAGGCGATGCACGGCAGGTAGTCCGCGCGCCCGTAATGGCGGTTGACGGCAAGGATGAGGTCGCAGATGCTGCGGCCCAGCGGCGTGCGGCGCAGCGCGGGCTTTTTGCACAGCGCGCCCGAGAGTAGGATGCGGTTGAAGGACGTGCCGTCGCCGGGCTCGAGCGTCTGGGCAAAAACGGTGATGACGAGCCTGCTGCCCTGACCGCTGCGGTTGTTGAACGAGCGGAGCTGGCCCGTGACGCGCAGGCTCTGCCCCTCGTGCACGGGGCAGGCGTGCAGCAGCTCCTCGCCCGCGACGATCACCGGCAGGTCACTCTGCCCGGACAGCCGCTCCACCCGGAGCGGAAATTTGTCGAACCGCCGCGCATGGTTCTCGTGTGAAAAGACCGGCTCGCCCGCGGCGACGCCCCACAGCTCCACATAGTTCTGGTTTCCTTCCATATCGTACACCTCAACACGGTTTTGTTGCTGTATCCTATGAGCGGGAAGGAAAAGATATGTCTTGCGGCGCGGCGGGCAAAAGGAAAGAGCCGCCGAAACGGCGGCTCTTTCTGCTTCGCAGCGGGCTGCGGGAAATTACATCTTGGAGATGATCTCGACCAGCTCTTCGCCGATGCGGCCCTGCGCCTCGACGGTCGCCGAGCCGATGTGCGGCGTGCAGGAGACCATGGGGTGAGAGTAGAGGGCGACGTTGGTCGCGGGCTCGTCGGCATAGACGTCCAGACCGGCGGCGCGGACCTTGCCGCTGTTGAGCGCGTCAAGAAGAGCCGCCTCGTCAACGTTGGTGCCGCGGGAGGTGTTGATGATAACGACGCCGTCCTTCATCTTGGCGATGCGCTCGGCGTTGATGAGCGCGCCGCCGTCCACAGCGGGCGCGTGGACGGAGATGAAGTCGGACTTCGCGAGCAGCTCGTCCATCTCAACATAGGGGATGCCCAGCTCTTCCTCAATGCCGGGGATGTGGAAGATATCGAAGGCGATGACGTTCATGCCGATGGCCTTGGCCATCTTGCCGAGCTTCTGGCCGATGCGGCCGAAGCCGACGATGCCGAGCGTCTTGCCGGTCAGCTCGATGCCCTTGCCGTAGGCCTTCTTCTCCCACTTGCCCTCGCGCATGGAGTGGCCGGCGATGGAGATGTAGCGGGCGCAGGAGAACATGTGAGCCATAGCCAGCTCAGCGACGGACTCGGAGGGGGACTTCGGAGTGTTCTTCACCTCGATGCCGTTGTCCTTGGCATACTGCACGTCGATGTTGTCAAGGCCCACGCCGGCGCGGATGACACACTTGAAGCGGCTGCCCTTGGCCTCGTCGATCTGCTTGGCGCGCAGCTTGGTCTTGGAGCGAATGATGGCAACGTCGAAGTCACGCAGGGCCTTGCCCAGCTCGTCGGGCTCGTAGAACTGCTCAACGAGCTCGTGACCCATCGCGCGGACCTTCTCGATCGCGCCCTTATCCATACCGTCGGTAACAAGAATACGCATGATAACTTTCTCCTTGTAGATTATATTTTTTTTACTTGGTGTGCTCTTCCTCGAACTTCTTCAGGAACTCAACGAGCGCCTTCGCGCCCTCGATGGGCATGGCGTTGTAAACGCTGGCGCGCAGACCGCCGACGCTCTTGTGGCCCTTGAGGTTATCGTAACCGGCGGCCTTGGTGGCGGCGACGACTTCGGCGTCGAGCTCGGCAGAGTCGGTGACGAAGGGAATGTTCATGAGGGAGCGGAACTCGGGCTCGACCGTGCCGTGGAACATCTTGGAGGAATCCAGGAAGTCATAGATGACCTTGGCCTTCTCGATGTTGCGCTTGTGCATCTCTTCAAGACCGCCGATGCTCTTGAGGTACTTGAAGACCTTGCCGCAGCAGTAGATGGCCCAGCAGTTCGGGGTGTTGTACATGGAGCCGTTCTTGGCGTGGGTGTCGTAGCGCATGTAGATGGGCATCTTGGGATCGAGGTCCTCGCGGATGAGGTCCTCGCGGATGATGGCGATGACCATGCCGGCGGGGCCGACGTTCTTCTGCACGCCCGCGTAGATCATGCCGTAATCGCTGACGTTGCAGGGCTGGGAGAGGAACATGGAGCTCTGGTCGGAAACGAGAACGTGGCCCTTGGTGTTGGGCAGCTTCTGCCAGGTCACACCGTGGATGGTCTCGTTCTCGCAGATGTAGACGTAGTCGGCATCATCGGGGATGTCGAGATCGGAGCAGTCGGGGATGTAGCTGTAGTTCTTGTCCTTGGAGGAAGCGGCAACAATGACCTCGCCGTACTTCTTGGCCTCGGTGATGGCCTTCTTGGACCACGCGCCGGTCTCGACGTAGACGGCCTTGCCGTTCTTCATCAGGTTCCAGGGCACAGCCGCGAACTGCAGCGTAGCGCCGCCCTGAATGAACAGGACCTTGTAGTTGTCGGGGATGCCCATCAGGTCGCGCAGGTCGGCCTCGGCCTCGTCGGCGATCTGCTGGAAAACCTTGGAGCGGTGGCTCATCTCCATGACGCACATGCCGCTGCCGCGGTAGTTCATCATCTCGTCACGGATTTCCTCCAGCACGGGCTCCGGCATCATAGCGGGACCGGCGGAGAAGTTATAGGTGCGATTATACTTCATTGTTGGTGTCCTCCTGATTCTCTGTTTTTTGAGCAATAGTGATGAAATTGCATGCTTCAACAGTTATAAGTATAGTCTATCAAGCGAGGATAATCAATAGAAAAAAACGAACACATCGTTTATTTTCAGCTAAGTGAGCGGCTCGCCGCCGTCCGCGCGGCGCAGCAAAGAAATTATTGACAAACGATAATTTTTCTGTTATGCTCCACTTGAAAATTATCGAAAAATAATAATTCTGGAGGCGCGATATGAAAAACAAACGCTTAAAGACGATGCTTCTGGCCGAGGGGGCGGCGTGCGCGCTGCTCGCTCTTGCGCTGCGGCTGATCGCGGGCGCGGCGTTTTCCGTCTCGGGGCTGCCCGGCAGCGTGGTCGGGCAGGGGCTCACTTCGCTTGCGTCCGCAGGGCGCTTCGGCTTTGCCCTCGCGCTCACGCTGTACGCGTTTCTGGTCCTGCTCCCGCTCTATGCGCTCGTGCGCATCCGGGAAAAGCGCGCGCTCCGGGGCGAGGACGCGCTGCTCGCGCTCATCGCGTTTGCCGCGGCCTGCGCGCTCTTTCCACACGGCTGGACCACCTATTGGAGCACATCGGCGGAGGCGCTGTTCCCGCGCCTTGCCTGGCAGTGGCTCATCTTCGCGCTGCTCACGGGCTGGGTCGTGCTGCGGCTGCTGCGCCGGTTTTCCGGCGGCGATACGCAGGAGCTCTTGAAGCTATTCCGCGCGCTGCTTATCCTCGCGGCGGCATACTTCGTCTTCGAGGTCTGCTTTGCCGAATTCGCGGGCCTGTTTTCCGCCATCGACGCGCTCAAGGCGGGCAACACCGCCTTTACGGTCGATACGGTCCTGCCTGTGGCAACGGACATAACGGGATCGAAGAGCCTTGTGTTCAGCTATGTTGTCCTCGCCCTGCGCTTTGCCGCGGAAAGCCTTCCTACGCTGCTCGCCGCAGCGACGGCGTACTTCGCCATCGGCCTTCTCGACACGATGGAAGACGGCGCGTTTACGCAGGAGAGCGCCGCCTACGCGCCAAAGCTCGCCGAATGGTGTGTCAAGGTGCTCAAGATCAGCGTGCTGTTCGCCCTCGCGGTCAACGTTTTGCAGGCGTTCTGTGCGCCGATGCTCCTGAGCACCAGCATTTCGATCCGTCTGCCGGTCCTCGAGCTGTGCTTCGTGCTCGCAGCGCTTCTCGGTGCGCGGCTCATCGCCTCGAACGTCGCCCTTGCGGCGGACAACGACCTCTTTATCTGAGGGTGCTGCCATGGCGATCACGGTACATCTGGACGAGGTGCTGAAAGCGCGCGGCATGACAAGCAAGGAACTTTGTGCCACCGTCGGCATCACGGAGGCGAATCTTTCCATTCTGCGTAGCGGCAAGGCCAAGGGCGTGCGCTTTGCGACGCTCAACCGCATCTGCTGCGCGCTCGAGTGCAATGTGGGCGACATTCTGCAATGCGACGGAGAATTGGAGGCAGAGCATGAAGAGTAAAACGAAAACGATACTGATTTTTGCTGCGATCCTCGCGGCGGTCTTTCTCATTGCCTTTCTCGACGGCGGCGCGGTGCAGTCCGCCGCGGACGAGGAGGAAGAGGGCACGCTCATCGGGGCTTTCGTCTCGGAAGAGGACATCGACATCGGCGGTGATCTTGCGGTCTCAGCCGCGGGCAAATTCGTCTGGAAGGCCGGACGGCTCTATATGGAGACAGACGACTGGTCCGCGCTCGGTGAGCGCGGCGGCGGCATCTACTGCACGATGGAGCCGGACGCGCGCTGCGGTGAGGAGGACGCCAAGTCGCCGAATATCACGATCTTCGGCGCACTCGGTGCACCGCTGGGGAAGGCCGGTATCGACGATGACAACGGCGTCCGTACGACGGACATCGACCTCTCGGGCGAGGTCTACGCCTGCGGCGACAGACAAGTGATTTTCAATCTTTATCCCATCTACCAGACGTCGGATGGCCGCATTTACCTGACGCGCGGCAACAGCATGGGCATGTCCGGCGCGGACGGCGCCAGCGTGACCCACACGCTCACGAGAGATAAGACCGAGACGATCGGCGGCAAGTCCGAGCGTGTGAAGGTCAGAGTCGCCATCACCGTTGCTGCCCGTCCGACGCCGACGAAGTTCACCGTCGCGCACATGGACGAAAACGACGAGCTTTTGAAGCTCGAGGAGTTCGCGCCCGATGCGCTGCCCGAGTCCATCACCGCCGCGCCCGGCGCGGCGTACCTTATCGGTACGAACTATGGCACGAATTGGGACGGCGAGCGCGCGGACTACGACATTTCGAGCTTCCACGGCAAGTGGACCTTAGACACCTTCCGCTATGAGGGCGGCAGGCTGAGCGCGGCGGAGATCGAGGTCGATTGGTTCAGGGAAGGAGGAGCGGCATGAAACGGGTAATTGCTTTTGCGCTGGCGCTCGCGGCGGTATTCGGCGTGAGCTTCGCGCTCTACAAGCCGGAGGAAGCGCGGCAGTCGCGCGAGACCTATGACCGGGAATGGGTCGGCTACTTCTTTGCGCTCGAGGAATTCGAGGGAAGGGCCTATGCGGTGAAAAACGGCGAGGAATATGACTTCGGCGTGCCCGGCGTGCCGATATTCCTGACCATCACGGAGATCGGGCCCGGCGAGCCGGGCTATGAGGAGGGCTCGGAGTTCAACTGCGTCATCGGCGCGGTCGTCGGCGAGGGGGCCGACAGCCACGGCATGAGCGTTTCCAGCAGCGACGACGGCGAGACCTACGAGATCGGCGGCGATATTGAGAGCGACACGAGCATCAAGCCGCCGCTGTACGAATGCTATGTCTACCGCACAAGCACGGGGGACTACTATGCCGAGGGCGTGAAGGTCAACGGCATGTGGTCGATCTTCTGTGGGCCGGGCTTCATCCTGAACCAGACGCGCGAGATCTCGGATTCCCAGATGAGCAGCTGGACCATGAACGGTGAAAAGCGCAGCCGCACGGTCAAGGTGAACGTCTCGCTCGTGGATCATGCGGCGGCGGAGACGGCCATTTTCACCTGGCTGGACGGGGACAAAAACGCCCTTTCCCGTGAGGAATACACAGCTGACGCCATCCCCGGGGCGCTGACCGCGCCCGAGGGCGCGGCGATGCTCGTCGTGACGCAGGAGAACACGAACGATACCGTCACGCGCACGCTCTGCACCGCGGAGGATGCGTTCACCACGGTCTACGTTCCCTCGGTGCTTTCCGGGCTTCTTCACGTCGCCGACGTCGCGCTTGACTGGGGCAAAGAAGGGATTTAACAAACATTTAATAAAGAAAACGCCAAGAATTCATTGCCAATCCGGGGAAAAGCGGGTAATATGGACTTAACTCAAAGAAAAGAGGATTTGCCCATGCGTCCCGACGGAACCAGAGTAAAAGAAGCGTCCACCATCGTGTCGGCGCTGCCCTATATCATGCCCCGGCGCTACGACGCGCAGAACTTCATCACCGAATACGCCGATATGGAGATCCTGCGCCGCTACATTCAGGAAAAGCGCCGCGAGGGCATCCGCATCCCCTATATGACGCTGCTGCTGGCGGCCTATTTCAAGGCCTATCAGGAGAATCCCAAGATCAACCGCTTCATCATGAACAGCAAGATCTACCAGCGCAACCACTTCTGCGTGAGCTTTGTCATCCTGAAAAACCGCGCCGACGGCCGGCCCGACGAAACGTCGATCAAGGTCTTTTTTGAGGACGGGGACGATATTTTCTCCATCAACCGCAAGATCGAGGAGGCCGTCGCACAGAATCAGGTGGCCACGCACAACAACAGCACTGACAGGTTCGCAAACTTTGTATTCGCCATCCCGCTGCTGCCGGGGCTGCTGTTCGGCCTTGTCAAGCTTCTGGACCGCTGCGGCCTTCTGCCGCGGAAGGTCATCGACCTGAGCCCCTTCCACACGAGCCTTTTCATCACGAACCTTGCCTCCATCAATACGAGCTCCATCTTCCACCACTGCTACGAGTTCGGCACGACGGGCGTATTCGTGAGCATGGGCAAGCCCATTGCAAATTACATCACGGGCGAGTATAATAAAAAACTGATCCCGCTTTCCGTCGTCATGGACGAGCGCATCTGCACAGGACACGAGTACGCGCAGTTCTGGGCGAGCCTGCGCCGCTATTTGAAGCACCCCGAGCTTCTGGAGGGCGATGCGGGCGGCGCATGCCCGGAGCCGGCGTGCGCGCAGGCGTAACGATCAGCATAAGCGGCGGCAGGGCGCACACCGCGCCCCGCCGCCTTTTCCCGCTTTCAGAAAGGAGCCGCGATCCCCTTGACCAAGCCGCAGACCACATTATACGGAGAAAACGCCGCAATAGCCCACCGCGACCGGGAGTGCACCGTTTACCGCCTCGGCACGGCGGAGGGCGAGGTGCGGCGCAGCGTGTACCCGGTCTTTCCAGGCATTTCCCTTATTTATAATGATGCGCACGCGTGCGCGGCGCGGCTGGAGCGGCTGGATGAGCCGGGCCTTCTCGAGATCCACCACTGCCGCGAGGGGCGCATCGAGTACGAGTACGGGGACGAGCACTACTTCCTCGCCCCTGGAGACCTCTCCGTTGTGAGCCGGGACGACGGCCCGGGCGCGGCCTGCTTCCCGACGGGGCATTACCACGGCATCACCGTCACGCTCGACCCAAAGCGCGCGCCGGACTGCCTTTCCTGCATCCTGCAGGATGTTGACGTGCGGCCGGGGGCGCTGGCGGAAAAGTTCTGCGCCGGAAACGGCTGCTTTGTCGCGCGCTCGAGCGCGCGCGTCGAGCATATCTTTTCCGAGCTTTACGCCGTCCCCGCGGACCTGCGGCGCGGCTACTTCAAGGTCAAGGTGCTCGCGCTGCTGCTTTTTTTAAGCGCGCTCGACGTGCCGGGCGAAAAGCGCGCCTACAGCGGCGCGCAGGTGAGCCTTGCGCAGGACGCGCGCGATCTGCTGCTGCAGAATACCGGGGAGAATATCACCACCGCGCAGCTGGCCGCGCGCCTCGGCACGTCGCCGTCGCAGCTGGCGGCGAGCTTCCGCGGCGTGTACGGCATGACGCCTGCGGCGTTCCTGCGCGCGCAGAAGATGCACGGCGCGGCGCAGCTTTTGCGCACGACAGACCGCACCGTGCTCGATATCGCGGGGCAGTTCGGCTACGACAACGCCAGCAAGTTTGCCCACGCCTTCCGCTCGGTCATCGGCGTTTCGCCCAGCGCCTACCGCGCGGGCGCGGACCGCGACAGCTGCGCGCCCCGGCAGGAGGACGAATGAATTTTGGAGCCTTATCCGATCAGTTTGGAGCGGATAAGGCTCGTTTCATTTGCTATCATAGCACCATCGACAGCGAGTTCTTCTTTATAAAGGTTAGATTAATCTAACTATTAGATGCATCTAACCTGCGGGTAAGAACGGAGCTACCGGGTGATACTAAGCGAAACGAGGAAAGGGAGGGCACGCCGATGTCTGAGGAGATCCTGGTCCGCCAGGCCGCGCCGACGCTCGCCGGCATCAAGACCGGAAGCCTTTTCCCCTGCCCCTGCGACGATAAGGAGGAGCTGCTCGCGGATATCCGCAGGCTCAACCGTCTGCTTGTGCCGAAGGGCCTGTGCCTTCTGCCCATCCGCTTTTCGGACGGGCGGGCGCTGCTCTACCTCTACCGCCCGCAGGAGCTGTGCCGGGATCTTCAAAACGAGCAGGCGCTCGAGATCCTTGCGCACGCGGGCTACGGCAGCACGGCCCACAGCGGCCGCTGCGTCGCGAACCTCATCCGCCGCTTCCGCGAGGGCGGCGAGTTCCCCCATGAGGTCGGGCTGTTCCTCTCGTATCCGCCCGAGGATGTCAAGGGCTTTATCGACCACCGCGCCGGAGACTTCAAGTGCGCGGGGCTGTGGAAGGTCTACGGCGACGAGGACAAGGCGCGCGCGCTGTTCGCGCGGTTCAAAAAATGCACGGAGATCTACTGCGCACTCTTTCAGGCGGGCTCGGGCATCGAGCAGCTTGCCGTGGCAGTGTGATAAATTTTTAAAACGAGAAAGGACATTCTAAATATGAAAAAGGTTGCAGTTGTTTATTGGAGCGGCACGGGCAATACCGAGGCCATGGCCAAGGCCGTTGCCGAGGGCGCGGAGAGCGCCGGCGCGCAGGTCACCCTGCTCACCCCCGATAAGGTGAACGCTTCCGAGCTCAGCTCCTACGAGGCCGTCGGCTTCGGCTGTCCCGCCATGGGCAGCGAGGTGCTCGAGGAGATGGAGTTCCAGCCCATGTTCGACGAGGTCAAGCGCAGCCTGAGCGGCAAAAACGCCGCGCTGTTCGGCTCCTACGGCTGGGGCGACGGCGAGTGGATGCGCAGCTGGGAAAAGGACTGCGACGATTCCGGCCTTCGCCTTGTGTGCGAGAGCGTGACCTGCTGCGAAACGCCCGACGACGCCGCGCTGGACGCCTGCCGCGCGCTGGGCAAAGAGCTTGCCAAGTGAGGATTCCTCTGTGGATGAAAAGCGCGCAATGAGAAAGCTCAGGCGCAAGGCGCCGGTGCTCATTGTGCTTGCGGTCGTACTGCTGAGTCTTGCCATCAGCGGCGCGCTGCCTTTCTGAAACCACGATGAGAGAGAGAGCCGCACACGTTTTTCGTGTGCGGCTCTCTCAATTTCTGCCGGAGCTTCCGCTTTCTTGTGGAATAGATATAAGCGGCGCTTATGGATATGGCAATTATTATCAAAATGCTGCAAAAAGACGGCGCGGGATTCTCGCTTTCGGTGCATGGACGAACGCACGCCCCTGTGCTACGATAAGGACTGTCAAGTTGAGCTCTTTGTAACTGACGGAATGTGGAGTACCACAAGGGAGCAGAGAGCATTTTCGCTGAAATTTCAGCAGCCGACCGTCTGGGCACTTCAACTGCACACCGCGGCAGTGGAGCGCCCATTTTTGTTTGTAAGGAGGCAAGGCTTATGCGAAAGGCAGCCGTTATCATGGGCAGCACGAGCGACCTGCCCATCGCCGAGAAGGCGATCCAGACGCTCAAGGAATATGGAATCGAGACCGAGGTCCGCGTGTTATCCGCCCACCGGTGCCCGAACGAGGCAAGAGAATTTGCATCGTCGGCACGGGAGAGCGGATTTTCTTGTATCATCGCGCTGGCGGGCATGGCCGCGCACCTGGCGGGCGCCATGGCCGCGAACACGACCCTCCCGGTGATCGGCGTGCCGTGCAGCGGCGCAAAGCTCGACGGCATGGACGCGCTGCTCTCCACCGTCCAGATGCCAAGCGGCATTCCCGTTGCGACCGTCGCCGTGGACGGGGCGAAAAACGCCGCCATTCTCGCCGTGCAGATCATGGCCGTGACGGACGCGGAGCTTGCCGCAAAGCTGCAGAAGGCCCGCGACGAGGGCACCGCCGCCGTTCTGAAGGCGGACGCGGAGGTCCGTGAGCGCTATAAAAACTGAATCTTACCCACTAATCGATAAAATAAATCAAAAAGATAAAGGAGAAGTCATCATGGAAAAGAAAGAACAGCTCTACGAAGGCAAGGCCAAGAAGGTTTACGCAACGGAGGATCCCAACCTCGTCATCGTCTCCTACAAGGATGACGCCACCGCCTTTGACGGCGCGAAAAAGGGCACCATCGTCGGCAAGGGCGTCATCAATAACCAGATGACCAACCGCCTCATGGCCCGCATGGAAAAGGCCGGCATCCCCACCCACTTTGTCCAGGAGCTCAGCGAGCGCGACACGCTCGTCAAGAAGGTCTCCATCGTTCCCCTCGAGGTCATTATCCGCAACATTTCCGCCGGTCACTTCGCCTCCCGCTACGGCGTGGAGGAGGGCATCGTGTTTGATGCGCCGACCATTGAGTTCTCCTACAAGAACGACGATCTGCACGATCCGCTGCTCAACGCCTACCACGCCGTCGCGCTCAAGCTTGCGACCTGGGAGGAGATCGAGCTCATCAAGAAGTACGCTTTCGCTGTCAACGACACGCTCAAGGCCTTCTGGAGCGAGTGCGGCGTGACGCTCGTGGACTTCAAGCTCGAGTTCGGCAAGACCGCCGACGGTCAGCTCGTCCTCGCCGACGAGATCAGCCCCGACACCTGCCGCCTGTGGGACAGCAAGACCAACGAAAAGCTCGACAAGGACCGCTTCCGCCGCGACCTCGGCGGCGTGGAGGACGCCTATGCCGAAGTCATGAAGCGCCTGATGGCCCACGACGCACAGTAACTGAATATGACTGAACTTCACAACACTATTCCGGCGCGCCACATTCACGAAGAATGCGGCGTGTTCGGCATCTTTACTCCCAAGGAAGCGGACGTCGCGTCCTACGCCTACTATGCGCTTTATTCCCTCCAGCACCGCGGGCAGGAGAGCGCGGGCATCGTCGTCAACGACGACGGCCTGTTCCGCTCGCTGCGCGACACGGGCCTTGTGAGCGAGGTGTTCCCGCCCGAGCAGCTGAAGGCGCTCGGCAGGGGCACCATCGCCGTGGGCCATGTGCGCTACGGCACGACGGGCAGCGACAATAAGCGCAACGTCCAGCCCATTCTGGTGAATCACTTCAAGGGCCGCATGGCTCTTGCCCACAACGGCAACCTCACCAACTCCCGCGAGCTGCGGCAGGAGCTTGAAAGCCGCGGCTCCATCTTCCAGACCACGACCGACAGCGAGGTCATCGCCTACATCATCGTGCAGGAGCGGCTGAACCATGGCTCGATCGAGCAGGCCGTCTCCGCCGCGATGGACCGCATCGAGGGCGCGTATTCGCTCGTCCTCTCGTCGCCGACGAAGCTCATCGCCGCGCGCGATGTGCACGGCTTCCGCCCCCTCTGCATGGGGCACCTGAAGGACGGCTCCGTCGTATTTGCGTCGGAGTCCTGCGCGCTTGACGCCATCGGCGCCGAGTTTGAGCGCGACATCCGCCCCGGCGAGATCGTCGTGGTCGATCAAAGCGGCGTGCGCTCGGACACGAGCCACTGCGGCAAGGCGCCGAAAAAGCTCTGCGTGTTCGAGTTCATCTACTTTGCCCGGCCCGACTCCGTCATCGACGGCAGCAGCGTGCACGTCGCGCGCCAGCGCGCGGGCGCGTTCCTTGCGCTCGAGCATCCCGTGCAGGCGGACGTTGTCATCGGCGTGCCGGATTCCGGCCTGGACGCGGCGCTCGGCTACGCGCGCCAGAGCGGCATTCCCTACGGCATCGGCTTTATCAAAAATAAGTACATCGGCCGCACGTTCATCTCGCCTACACAGACCATGCGCGAAAACGAGGTCAACATCAAGCTGAACCCTATCCGCTCCGTGGTCGAGGGCAAGCGAGTCGTGCTCATCGACGACTCGATCGTGCGCGGCACGACCTGCCGCCGCACCATCGACCTTTTGCGCAAGGCGGGCGCGAAGGAGATCCACATGCGCGTGAGCGCGCCGCCGTTTGTCTCCGAGTGCTACTATGGCACGGACATCGACGATAAGAACAACCTCATCGCCACGCATCACACGGTCGAGGAGATCGCGGAGATCATCGGCGTCGATTCGCTCGGCTATCTGAGCCTTTCAGACGTCGTCAAGCTCGCCGACAACACCGAAAACGGCTTCTGCACAGCCTGCTTCGGCGGCGGCTATCCCACCAGCATCCCGAAGGACGGCGGCAAGGACCGCTTTGAGTGTAAGATCAGTGAAGGGGAGAAGAAAAAGAATGCGTAGTTTTTCCGAGAGCTATCGTGAGGCCGGCGTGAATATCGAGGCCGGCTATGAGGGCGTCAAGCTGATGAAAAAGCACGTCCAGCGCACCATGATCCCTGGCGTCGTATCCGATATCGGCGGCTTCGGCGGCCTGTTTGCGCCCGACCTTTCCGGCATGAGCGAGCCGGTGCTCGTCTCCGGCACGGACGGCGTGGGCACGAAGCAGCGCATCGCGCAGCTCCTTGATAAGCACGACACCGTCGGCATCGACTGCGTGGCCATGTGCGTCAACGACATCATCTGCTGCGGCGCGAAGCCCATCTTCTTCCTCGACTATATCGCCATCGGCAGGAACGAGCCGGAGAAGGTCGCGACGCTCGTCTCCGGCGTGGCCGAGGGCTGCGTGCAGTCCGGCTGCGCGCTCATCGGCGGCGAGACCGCCGAGCATCCCGGCACCATGTCCGCCGACGACTATGACCTTGCGGGCTTTGCCGTGGGCGTGGTCGATCGCGCGAAGATCATCGACCACGACCGCATGCGCCCGGGCGACGCGGTCATCGCGCTGCCCTCGAGCGGCATCCACTCCAACGGCTACTCGCTCGTGCGCAAGGTGTTCAACGTGGAGCACGCGGACCTGAACGCCTACATTGAAGAGCTCGGCTGCACGCTCGGCGAGGAGCTGCTGCGCCCGACGAAGATCTATGTGAAGCCCGTCCTTGCGGCGATGGAGGCCGCCGACGTTCACGGCGTCAGCCATATCACGGGCGGCGGCTTCTATGAAAACATCCCCCGCTGCATCCCGGACGGCCTGTGCGCGAAGATCGACAGGTCCGCGCTGCGCACGCCGCCCATCTTCTCCCTCTTAAAGCGCATGGGCAATATCTCAGAGCACGACATGTTCAATACCTACAATATGGGCGTGGGCATGACGCTCATCACCGCGAAGGAGGACGCCGACAAGGCTCTTGCCGCCCTCAAGGCAAACGGCCAGGACGCCTACGTCATCGGCGAAGTGGTGAGCGGGGAAGAGAAGGTCGCCCTATGCTGAGACGCGCGCGCATCGCGGTGTTCGTCTCCGGCGGCGGCACGAATTTACAGGCCCTGCTCGACGCGGAAAAAGACGGCAAGCTGCCGCACGGCGAGATCGCGCTCGTGATCTCGTCCCAGGCGGGCGCTTACGCGCTCGAGCGCGCGAAGAAGGCGAACGTCCCCGCGCACACCGTACCGTCGAGCCTCATCCAGCACGACTTTGAAAGCGCCATCGAGCTGCTTCTTGCGCAGTACAAGATCGACGTTATCGTCCTCGCGGGCTTTTTGAGCATCCTGAGCGAAGACTTTACGAAAAAGTGGCCGCGCCGCATGCTGAACATCCACCCCTCGCTCATCCCGTCGTTCTGCGGCAGGGGCATGTACGGCTTAAAGGTCCACGAGGCCGCGCTCGCGCGCGGCGTGAAGGTCACGGGCGCGACGGTGCACTTCGTCAACGAGATCCCCGACGGCGGAGAGATCATCCTGCAGAAGGCCGTCGAGGTCGAGCCCGGCGATACGCCGGAAATTTTACAGCGCCGCGTGATGGAGCAGGCCGAATGGCAGCTCCTGCCGCGCGCGGCGGAGCTTGTCTGCCGCGAGATCGCGGAGGAGGAATGACCATGGTCGATTTTCTGGAATTTCTGAAAAGCACGTCCTACCCCGGAAGAGGCATCCTCGTCGGGAAGGACCGCGTCTACTATTTCATCATGGGCCGCAGCGAGAACAGCCGCAACCGCATCTTTGTCAAAACCGGCGACGGCATCCGCACCGAGGCCCACGACCCCGCAAAGCTCGCCGACCCGAGCCTTATTATCTACCACCCCGTCCGCACGATGGGAAATGATCTCGTCGTGACGAACGGCGACCAGACCGACACGATCTGCGAATACGGTGATTTCCGCCGGGGCCTGATGAGCCGCGAATACGAGCCGGACGGCCCGAACTGGACGCCGCGCATCTCCGCTATCGTGCATGCGGACGGCTCGTTCGAGCTGTCCATTTTGAAGCACAGCAATGGCCGCTGCCTGCGCGAGTTCTTCTGCTACGAGGGCTGCGATGCGGACAGGGCTTATTTCATCAGCACCTATCAGGGCGACGGCACGCCGCTGCCGACCTTTGCGGGCGAGCCGATGGAGGTGAGCGTCCCCGGCCCCGAGGAGGTCTGGAACGCGCTCAACGCGGACAACAAGGTGTCCCTTTATACGAACGTGAACGGCGAAGTGAAGCTGTTCAACAAGAATTTAGGCGATTGAGGAGAACGATATGAACGAGCTCGAACTCAAATACGGCTGCAACCCCAACCAGAAGCCCGCGCGCGTTTTTATGAAAGACGGCAGCGACCTGCCGTTCACCGTTCTGAACGGCAGACCCGGCTACATCAACCTGCTCGACGCCTTCAACTCCTTCCAGCTCGTGCGCGAGCTGAAAGCGGCCACGGGCCTGCCCGCTGCGGCGAGCTTCAAGCACGTGTCTCCCGCTGGCGCGGCGCTGGGCCTGCCGCTCGACGAGGTGGACAAGAGGATCTACTTCGTCGAGCCTGACGCGGCGCTTTCGCCCATCGCCTGCGCCTATATCCGCGCCCGCGGCGCGGACCGCCTCTGCTCCTACGGCGACTGGGCGGCGCTCTCCGACGAGTGCGACGCCGCCACCGCCGCCTATTTGAAGGGCGAGGTCTCCGACGGCATCATCGCCCCCTCGTTCAGCGAGGAGGCGCTCGCCATCTTAAAGACGAAAAAGGGCGGCAAATACAATATCGTGCAGATGGACCCCGCTTACGTTCCCGCTCCGCAGGAGCGCAAGGACGTGTTCGGCGTGACGTTCGAGCAGGGCCGCAACAGCTGCAAAATCGACGAGACGCTGCTTGCGAACATCGTCACTGAAAACAAGGACCTTCCCGAGGGGGCGAAGCGCGACATGATCGTTTCGCTCATCACGCTCAAATACACCCAGTCGAACTCCGTCTGCTACGCCAAGGACGGCCAGACCATCGGCGTGGGCGCGGGCCAGCAGAGCCGCATCCACTGCACACGCCTGGCGGGCGGCAAGGCGGACAACTGGTATCTCCGGCGCCACCCGAAGGTGCTCGCCCTGCCGTTTGTGGACGGCATCCGCCGCCCCGACCGCGACAACGCCATCGACGTTTACATCTCCGACGAGTGCGACGACGTTTTGGCCGACGGCGCATGGCAGCGCGTTTTTAAAGAGCGCCCCGCGCCGCTCACGGCGCAGGAGCGCAAAGAGTGGGTCGCGCGCCAGAGCGGCGTGACCGTCGGCTCCGACGCGTTCTTCCCGTTCGGCGACAACGTCGAGCGCGCGCGAAAGAGCGGCGTATCCTACATCGTCGAGCCCGGCGGCTCGATCCGCGACGATAACGTCATCGAGACCGCGAACAAATACGGCATCACGATGGCGTTCACCGGACAGAGACTGTTCCATCACTAAAAAGGAGGAACGAAGCAAGATGAAGCTCATGGTCATCGGCGGCGGCGGCCGCGAACACGCGATTATCAAGAAGTTAAAGGAAAGCCCCGCGGTCGGGGAGATCTACTGCCTGCCCGGCAATGGCGGCATCGCCGCCGACGCGGTCTGCGTTCCGGAGATCGGTGCGAAGGACATCCCCGCGCAGGTCGAATTCGCGAAGGCGCACCAGATCGATTACGCCGTCGTCGCGCCGGACGATCCGCTCGCCCTCGGCGCGGTGGACGCGCTGACGGAAGCGGGGATCCCCTGCTTCGGCCCGGACAAAAAGGCCGCGGTCATCGAAGCGAGCAAGGCCTTTTCCAAGGACCTGATGAAAAAATACGGCATCCCCACGGCAAAATACGAGCTCTTCACCGACGCGGACGCCGCCTGCGCCTATATCGACGCGCAGGGCGCGCCCATCGTTGTCAAGGCCGACGGCCTGGCCCTCGGCAAGGGCGTGATCGTGGCGCAGACGGTCGGGGAAGCGAAGGCCGCCGTGCGCGCCATGATCGAGGACAAGGCCTTCGGAAGCAGCGGTGCGCGCGTCGTCATTGAAGAGTTCATGGAGGGCCCCGAGGTCTCCGTGCTGAGCTTTACCGACGGCGAGACCGTCGTTCCCATGGTGTCGTCCATGGACCACAAGCGCGCGCTGGACGGCGACGAGGGCCCCAACACCGGCGGCATGGGCACGATCGCCCCGAACCCCTTCTATACGAAGGAGATCGCGGACGAGTGCATGGAAAAGATATTCCTGCCCACCATCCGCGCGATGAAGGCCGAGGGCCGTCCCTTCAAGGGCTGCCTGTACTTCGGCCTGATGCTCACGAAGGACGGGCCGAAGGTCGTGGAGTACAACTGCCGCTTCGGCGACCCCGAAACGCAGGTCGTGCTGCCGCTTTTAAAATCCGACCTTCTCACCGTGATGCAGGCCGTGACGAACGGCACGCTCAAGGAGGTCCCCGTCGAATTTTCGGATGCATCCGCCTGCTGCGTCGTGCTTGCGTCGGAGGGCTATCCCAAAAAGTACGCGAGCGGCTATCCCATCACGATGAGCGAAGCCGCCGCCGCGCACACCTATGTCGCCGGCGCGAAGAGAGACGGCGATACGCTCCTCACCGCCGGCGGGCGCGTGCTCGGCGTGACCGCCGCCGCGCCCACGCTGGAGCAGGCCGTGAAGGAAGCCTACCGCCTTTCCGGCGAGGTGGCGTTTGCCAACAAATACTGCCGCAGCGACATTGGCCGCAGGGCCCTTGCCGCGCAGAAGGAGAGAGAATAAATGGTTTACAGAGTCTGTGTGGAGAAAAAGCCGGGCCTTGCGCCGGAGTGCGCGAGCCTGCTGTCCGACTGCCGCTCGTTCCTGAACCTTACGGGTCTTGCGCGCGTGCGCATCTGGAACCGCTACGACGCCGAGGGCATGGACAAGGACCTTTTCAACTATGCCTGCACCACGGTCTTTTCCGAGCCCCAGCTCGACCTGACGAGCGGGGAGGCCGACCTTTCCGGCGCGGCCGCGGCCTTTGCCGTCGAGCCGCTGCCCGGCCAGTTTGACCAGCGCGCCGACAGCGCGGCCCAGTGCATCCAGCTGCTCAGCCAGGGCGAGCGCCCGCGCATCCGCACGGCGAAGGTCTACGCGCTTTACGGCACGCTGTCGGAAGCGGAGGTCGAGGCCGTCAAGCGCTATGTCATCAACCCCGTTGAGAGCCGCGAGGCCTCGCTCGAAAAGCCCGCGACGCTGGAAGAGAACCTCTCCGAGCCCACGCCCGTCGCGGCGGTCGAGGGCTTTACCGCCATGGATGAGGCCGCGCTCTCTGCGCTTCTTTCCTCCATGGGCCTTGCGATGGACTTGGACGATCTCAAGGCGCTCCAGACCTACTTCCGCGACGATGAGCACCGCGACCCGAGTGTGACCGAGATCCGCGTGGTGGACACCTACTGGTCCGACCACTGCCGCCACACGACGTTTTCCACGCACCTTGACGAGGTCAGCATCGACGATCCCGCTGTCAGGGGCGCGTATGAGCGCTACCTTGCCGCGCGCGAGGAGGTCTACGGCCCCGAAAAGGCCGCGAAGCGCCCGCAGACGCTTATGGACATCGCGACCATCGGCACGAAAACGCTCAAATCCCGCGGCCTTCTCCCCGAGCTCGACGAGAGCGAGGAGATCAACGCCTGCTCCATTCACGTTCCCGCTCAGGTGAACGGCGAGGAGCAGGACTGGCTGCTGATGTTCAAGAATGAAACGCACAACCATCCCACCGAGATCGAGCCCTTCGGCGGCGCGGCCACCTGCATCGGCGGCTGCATCCGCGACCCGCTCTCGGGCCGCGCCTACGTCCATCAGGCGATGCGCGTCACGGGCGGCGGCGACCCGAGAAAGACGCTCGCGGAGACGCTGCCCGGCAAGCTCCCCCAGCGCAAGCTCGCGCAGACCGCCGCGGCGGGCTATTCCTCCTACGGCAACCAGATCGGACTTGCCACGGGCCATGTGGCCGAGCTTTACCACGAGGGCTATATCGCAAAGCGCCTTGAGTGCGGCGCGGTCGTCGCCGCGGCACCCGCAAGAAACGTCGTGCGCGAGCGTCCCGCGCCGGGCGACGTTGTGATCCTGCTCGGCGGCCGCACGGGCCGCGACGGCATCGGCGGCGCGACGGGCTCTTCGAAGAGCCACGACTTAAAGTCCCTCACCACCATGGCAAGCGAGGTCCAGAAGGGCAACGCGCCCGAGGAGCGCAAGATCCAGCGCCTGTTTCGGAACGGCGAGGTCACGCGTCTCATCAAGCGCTGCAACGACTTCGGCGCGGGCGGCGTGTCCGTCGCCATCGGCGAGCTGGCTGACGGCCTCGAGATCAACCTCGACGCCGTGCGCAAGAAGTACGAGGGCCTGGACGGCACGGAGCTTGCGATCTCGGAATCGCAGGAGCGCATGGCCGTCGTCGTCGCGCCGGAGGATGAGGAGAAGTTCATTGCCGCCGCGCAGAGCGAAAACCTCGAAGCCTACCGCGTCGCGGTCGTGACCGAGAGCCCCCGCATGGTGATGCGCTGGCGCGGCCAGACGGTCGCGGACCTCTCCCGCGCGTTCCTTGATACCAACGGCGCGACGAAGCACGCCAGCGTCGCCGTTTCCGCGCGCGAAGGCAAGCGCGCGATCGCGAGCGAAACGCTGCGCGGCATGGCGGGGACCCTGAAAAGCGCGTCCCGCCGGGGCCTTACCGAGCGCTTCGACTCGACCGTCGGCTCGTTCACGCTGCTCATGCCCTTTGGCGGCAAGACGCAGCGCAGCCCCTCGCAGGCGATGGGCGCGCTGCTGCCGGTGCTGCCGGGCAGCAGGACCGAGCAGGGCAGCCTTATGGCCTGGGGCTGCGACCCGGACGCGCTGAGCGCCGACCCCTACACGGGCGCGCACAGCGCGGTCTACACTTCGGTCGCGAAGATCGTGGCCGCGGGCGCGGACTATCACAAGGCCTATCTCACCTTGCAGGAATTTTTTGAAAAGCTGCACGACGAGCCCTCCCGCTGGGGCAAGCCCTTCGCGGCGCTGCTCGGCGCGCTGGACGCGCAGCTCGAGTTGGGCGCCGCCGCCATCGGCGGCAAGGACTCCATGTCCGGCACCTTCCTCGATCATGACGTGCCGCCCACGCTCATCTCCTTTGCCATCGCCCCGGCGCTCGCGGGTGAGGTCGTGACGACCGACTTCAAGGAAGCATGTCACGGCGTTTATCTCTTCACCGGCGAAACGCCGGCGCAGCAGAAGGCCGCGTGGGAGCGCTTCACCGCGCTTGCGCGCGCGGGAAAGGTCAAAAGCGCGTGGGCCGTTGAAAACGGCCTTGCCGAGGCGGTATTCAAGATGTCGCTCGGCAACGAGATCGGCTTTGCCGCGGAAGAAACAGCGCTCGACTGGTTCGCCCCCATGCCCGGCGCAATTATCGCGGAGCTGACGGAGGAGACGGCGGACGCCGTCCTTCTCGGCAGAACCACGGCGGAAAAGACCATCGTCCTCGGCGCGGACCGCGCGCCGATCGCCGAGCTTGCAGCGCTCAACGACGCGGTGCTCGAGAGCGTTTATCCCACCGGAACGGAAAAGACCGGCACGGTGGAAAGCTTTACCTATGAAGCGGAAACGCGCGCCGCCCCCGCCGTCAGGCTTGCGCGGGTGAAGGCGCTCATCCCCGTATTTCCCGGCACGAACTGCGAGTACGACACCCAGCGTGCCCTGCTCGAAGCGGGCGCGGACGCCGAGCAGTTCATCATCCGCAACTTAACGAGCGCCGACGTCGCCGACAGCGTCGAGCGCTTTGCGCGGGCCGTGAAGGACAGCCAGATCATCGTGCTGCCCGGCGGCTTCTCCGGCGGCGACGAGCCGGACGGCAGCGCCAAGCTCATCACGGCGTTCTTCCGCAACGCCGCGGTCAGAGAGCAGATCACCGAGCTTCTTGAAAAGCGCGACGGACTGATGCTCGGCATCTGCAACGGCTTCCAGGCGCTCATCAAGCTCGGATTAGTGCCCTATGGCCGGATCATGGACACCGACGCGGACTGCCCGACGCTCACCTATAACGTCATCGGCCGCCATCAGTCGCGCCTTGTGCGCACGCGCGTGTGCTCCAACAAGAGCCCGTGGCTCGCGGGCACAAAGCCCGGCGAGATCTACACCGTGCCCATCTCCCACGGCGAGGGCCGCTTCCTTGCATCCGATGAGCTTGTAAAAAAGCTCGCCACAAACGGCCAGATCGCCACGCAGTATGTGGACCTTGACGGCTGTGCTACAATGGAAACAGCCTTTAACCCCAACGGCTCGCTCTGCGCCATTGAGGGCATCACCTCGCCCGATGGCCGCGTGCTCGGCAAAATGGGGCATACTGAGCGCATCGGCAAGCAGCTTTACCGCAATGTGCCCGGCCGCTACGAGATGGAGATATTCACCTCGGCGGTGCGCTACTTTAAGTGATCGAAGAAGAGAGGAGCAGACCCATGGCTTACTACTATCCCGAACCGTCTCACACGTTCAGCGAATATCTGCTTGTCCCCGGCTACACGTCCGAGGACTGCGTTCCTGACAACGTCTCGCTCAAAACGCCCCTCGTGCGCTACCGCAGGGGGCAGGAGGAGTGCCCCATCAGCCTGAATATCCCGATGGCCTCGGCCATCATGCAGTCGGTGTCGAACGACACGCTGGGCATCGCCCTTGCCAAGGAGGGCGGCCTTTCGTTCATCTTCGGCTCCCAGTCCATCGAGAGCGAGGCCGAGATGGTGCGCCGCGTGAAGAACAACAAGGCGGGCTTTGTGCCTTCGGCTTCGAACCTCACGCCTGACCACACGCTCGCCGACGTGCTCGCGCTCAAGGAGCGCAACGGCTATTCGACCGTCGCCATCACCGAGGACGCTACCCCCAACGGCAGGCTCCTCGGCATAGTGACGAGCCGCGACTACCGCGTGAGCCGCATGGGAACGGACCTGAAGGTGCGCGAATTCATGACGCCGCGCGAAAAGCTCGTCACCGCGCCCGCCTCCACTACGCTCAAGGAAGCAAACGACATCATCTGGGAGCACAAGCTCAACGCGCTGCCCATTGTGGATGAAAACGACCATCTGCTCTACTTTGTGTTCCGCAAGGACTATGCCGAGCACAAGGAGCATCCCCTTGCGCTCCAGGACGACAAGAAGCGCTATCTCGTCGGCGCGGGCATCAACTCCCGCGACTATCGCGAGCGCATCCCCGCGCTCGTGGAGGCCGGCGCGGACGTGCTGTGCATCGACTCGTCCGAGGGCTACTCCGTCTGGCAGAAGAAGGTCATCGACTACGTGCGCGAGACCTACGGCAATACCGTCAGGATCGGCGCGGGCAACGTTGTGGACCGCGACGGCTTCCGCTTCCTCGCCGAGTGCGGCGCGGACTTTGTCAAAGTCGGCATCGGCGGCGGTTCGATCTGCATCACGCGCGAGACGAAGGGCATCGGCCGCGGCCAGGCCACCGCGCTTATCGAGGTGAGCGCCGCGCGCGACGAATACTTCCGCGAGACCGGCGTGTACGTGCCCATCTGCTCCGACGGCGGCATCGTGCACGACTATCACATGACGCTCGCGCTCGCCATGGGCGCGGACTTCCTGATGCTGGGCCGCTACTTCGCCCGCTTCGATGAATCGCCGACGAACAAGCTGCTCGTCAACGGCGTGTACGTCAAGGAGTACTGGGGCGAGGGTTCGAACCGCGCGCGCAACTGGCAGCGCTACGACCTCGGCGGCAAGACGGGCCTCGCCTTTGAAGAGGGCGTGGATTCCTACGTGACCTATGCGGGCTCTTTGCAGGATAACGTGGCAAGAAGCCTTTACAAGGTCAAGTCCACCATGTGCAACTGCGGCGTGACCTCGATTCCGGACCTGCAGAAAAACGCGAAGCTCACGCTCGTTTCCGCCACCAGCATCGTCGAGGGCGGCTATCACGACGTGACCCTCCGCGCCACCAGCGCCAGCAACAATTAAACCTTCACAGGACGATAAAAAAGCGGTTCCCGGTCGGGAACCGCTTTTTCCTGCCGCTTTTTACTTTCGGAATGTTACGCAGGCCTGCGAGGCGGTCCTGCCGTCCGGCTTGACGATGCCGATGCGGCAGCATCCGCCCTCTGCCTTTTTGTAAACCGTCAGCTCCTCGCCCTCAAAGCAGGGCGTGGAGTAGTGCAGCTCGACCGAGCGGATATCGCCGCTTGCAAGCTCTTTCGCCGTGAAGCAGTCGAGCAGCAGACGCACGTAGGCGACGTTGTTCATGTGGCGGCCGAGGTCGATGTCCGTCGGGCGCACGGCGTAGCGCGCGAAAACATCGCCCTCCTCGAACCTTTCGTGGAAGCGCTGTAGTTTCTCGGGGATGGCCGTTTCGGCGGGGAAGGGGTAGTCTTTCGGAAAGCCCGAGTCGCCGAAGCGGATGATCCTCTGCTCGGGGCCGAGAATGGCCCACTCTGTCTTGCCGCGGGCGATGACGGTTTCGCCGCGTGTGAGCGTGTAGCTGCGGTAGGTGCGCACGTCGCGCTCGCTGCACGATTCCGCCCAGGTGCGGACCGTCAGCTCATCCATCAGATACGCGCGCTCGAAAAGGTCCACGCGCGTGTGGACCGTGAGCCAGAATTCGCCCTTTTCCGCCATGGCGCTGCTGCCCACGCCGAGCACCTCCGCGTGCTGCGCGGCGATGCCCTGAAAGATCGTGAACGCCGCGAGCGGCGAGAGCGCGCCCGATGCGCCGCAGTAGTCGGGGGTGACGATGAGATCCCGCTTGAAAATGCCGTCCATGCCTGTTTCTCCTTTGCCTGTACCGTTTTTCTTAACGCCAGTATAGCACGCAAGCGCCGCCGTCTCAAGCGGGCAAAAGCAGCAAAACGACAGAAAAAGGCCCCGGACGGCGTGCCGTCCGGGGCCTTTGCTCCGTTAAGAGAGAAGAATGCGGTCGTTGTCGAGTTCATGTCCCGCGCCCGCCTTGAAGCGTGCGATGAGGTCATCGACGCCCATGCCCGCGCGCTCGCTGCCGGAAACATCGAGCACGATGCGCCCGTCGGCCATCATCAGCGTTCGGTTGCCGAGCTCGAGCGCCTGATGCATGTTGTGCGTGACCATCAGGCAGGTGATATGGCTCTCGGCGATGACGCGGCGGGTGAGCGCGAGGACCTTTTCCGCCGTCGCGGGGTCGAGCGCCGCGGTGTGCTCGTCGAGCAGCAGCAGCTGCGGCGGCACCATCGTCGCCATCAGGAGCGTGAGCGCCTGACGCTGTCCGCCGGAGAGCAGACCGACAGGCTGCTTCATCCGGTCCTCAAGGCCCATGTCGAGCTGCTTTAGCTGCTCGGCGAAAAACGCCTTGTCCTTTTTGCTGATGCGGCTGAAGGGATTGCCGTGCGCGGCGCGCAGGTACGCGAGCGCAAGGTTTTCCTCGATCGTCATGTTCGGCGCGGTGCCGCGCAGGGGGTCCTGAAAGAGCCGCCCGATGCGGCGGGAGCGGTTGTGCTCGGGCATGAAGGTGATGTCCTCGCCCGCGAGCGAGATGCTGCCTTCGTCGACATAAAAGCTGCCCGCGATGGCGTTGAAGAGCGTCGATTTGCCCGCGCCGTTCGAGCCGACGATGGTGACGAAGTCACCCTCATCCAAGTGAAGCGAAAGACTGCGGAGCGCCGCCTTTTCGTTCACGGTGCCGGGGTTGAAGGTCTTGGAGATATTTTGAATGTCGAGCATCTTACGCGCCTCCTTTCCGTCTGGCCGCTAATTTGCGCTTCTGGAACGCGGCGTATTTCTGAATGCTGGGCGCAGCGATGGCCAGCGCCACGATGACCGCCGTGAGGAGCTTTAAGCACTCTACGGGCACGATCTTCGTGTAGAACACGATGGCATAGATGAAGCGGTATACGATCGAGCCGAGGACCGCGGCGGCGACGCCCTTTTTGACGCTCCTGCGCCCGAGCAGCGTCTCGCCGATGATGAGGCAGGCAAGGCCGATGACGACGATGCCCGTGCCGGAGTTGATGTCCACGGTCTTTTGATACTGGCCGACGACCGCGCCGGAGAGCGCCGTGAGGACGTTGGCAAGGCACAGACCGACGGTGATCGTGAACGAGGGGTTCAGGGACGAGGCGCGCACCATGTCGGGGTTATCGCCCGTGGCGCGGATGGAAAGACCCAGGCGCGTGCCGAGAAACAGCACCAGCAGAACGCCCGCGAGGACCGTGATGAGCGCCGCGAGGAGCAGCTCGTACCAGCCGCCGCCGATGCCGCTGTCGCGCAGCATCGTAAAGACGGTCTTGCCGCCGAGCAGGCTCTGGTTCGCCTTCCAGCCCATCGCCATCAGGTTCACGGTGTAAAGGCCTGTATTTGTGACGATACCGGCCAGAATGCTCGGCACGCCGAGCTTCGTCTGCAAAAAGGCGGTGACGAAGCCCGCGCACGCGCCAGCGAGCATCGCGGCGAAAATGGCGAGGATGGGATGGCCCGCCGCCGTCAGCGTGACGGACACGGCCGCGCCGAGGACAAAGCAGCCGTCGGTCGTGAGATCGGCGATGTCGAGAATGCGGTAGCTGAGAAACAGCGCCATCGCGACGAGCGCGTACATGAAGCCCAGCTCAAGGGCGGTCTGCGTGATGATGAGCATGGGAGCCTCCTTTCAGGCCGATGCCCCCGGCAAAGGGCCGGGGGGATCAGCGGTCGGTGATTTAAGAATAAGTATTCAGATCAGTCCTTGCTGGTCGTGACCTCTACGACGGTGCCCATGTCACCGAAGCAGGTGTAGTCAAGGCCCAGCGCGGAGGCGGTCTCGGTGTTCACGGTGATGATGCCGCCGTCCATCAGGTAGTAGTCCTCCATGGCGTCCATGCCGTCCATGATGGCGGAGTAGGCGAGGTCGGCGGTCTTTGCGCCAAGGTCGGTGTAGTTCACGCCGCAGGTGGCGTAAGCGCCGTTGCGCACGAAGGAATCAGCGCCGGTGTAGTGGGGGATGCCGGCCGCGGCGAGGTCCTCATAGATGGCAAGCTCCGCGGCCATGATGACGTTGTCGGTCGGGGTAAAGACGGCGTCCACACCGTCGGCGATCAGCGCGGAAGCGGCGGCGACGACCTCGTCGTTGGTGTTCGCGGTCTGCTCAACGTAGGCGATGCCCTTTTCGTCAAGATAGGCCTTGGCGTCGGCAATGGGCTTGGTGGAGTTGGGCTCGGAGAGGGAGTAGAGCAGGCCCACCTTGGCGGTGCCCGGGTTCTGGGCGAGCATCATATCCATAATGAAGGCGGTGTTCAGCGCATCGCTCGTGCCGGTCACATAGTCGATGCCGGTCAGATTCGCGGCCTCGGGGTCGGAGACGGCGGCGTAGACGACGGGGGTCTTGGTCTCCTCGGCGGAGAGGGCGGAGATCTGCGCGGCAGTGGTGGCGATGGGGATGATGGCGTCCACCTGATCGGCAATCGCCTGATCGGAGAGCTGCTTCAAGATGGTCTGGTCGTTCTGGCCGGAGGTGATCTCGTATTCGATGGTCACGCCGTTGTCGGCGGCGATCTTGTCGAGCTGGGCCGCGACGGCGTTCGCGATCTCGTCGAGCGAGGCATGGTCGAGCTGCTTGATGATCGCGACCTTGTAGGTCTTGCCGCTCTCCTCGCCGCCCTGCTGGGCGTCGTTATTGCTCTCGTCCGTCTTGCTGCCGCACGCGGCCAGAGACAGGGTCATCGCGCCCGCCAGAACGAAGGTCAGGAGCTTTTTCATCATGTTGTTTTTCATTGTTTTTTCCTCCAAAATAAGTTTGAGTTTGGGCGGCAGATGAGGTCCTGACTTGCCGGGAACAGGAGGAATATAAAGAAAAAAGACCTTCATCCCACTTCCATGGGACAAAAGTCATCAAACTTCTGCGATACCACCCAAATTGACGTTTCTTTGAAAAACGCCCGCTCGCTTACGCGCACCATCATACGCGCCCCGATGGATAACGGGTGGGATTCCCGTCGGTCCCTACTTGGCTCTCGCTGTTCGGTCCGCCCTCCGGAGTCCATTCGCCAGCCGTCCGCCGCCCCGATCTCACCATCCGGGACTCTCTTTGGGTTTTCCTGCGCTGGTTACTTCTCTCCGTCATAGGTTTGAAGCTCTTCACTTGTTGGTTTGCATTATAGCACGGAGTTTGCGCTTGTCAAGTGGGTTTTTGAAAAAAGTTTCATTTTTCTTCTTTGCTTATGCAGCAAGGGGGACCCGCGCGCCGCGCGGGGGGTGGGGCAAAGGGGGGATTCTCTCACGTGAGAGAATCTCCCCTTTGGATCCCCCAAGAGAACGGCAGGGGGCGTTTCGATCCCGCCCCCTGCACCCCCCAACGACCAAAAGGGAGGGGCCCTGCCCCTCCTTTTTGGATTATCCACCCCGGTGCGCAGACGGCGCGGCATTGCCTTCGGCTCGCCGCTCAGGGCTGCGTCTGTTTCGGCTGATTTTTGCCGGAGGGCTTGTGCGGGGCGGCATTGCTTCGCTCGCCGCTGTGGGTATTACAGGCGTTCTATCTCGATGCGGACGACATAGCGTTTCGGTGGGGGAGAAGGCTCGTTTTCCGTTTCCTTTTCTAAAAAATGCTCACAGCATTTTGAATCGGCCAGCAGCTTTTTGTGCCTGCGGGCGACGCAGTGCCCGTAATTCAGCGGCATATAGGTCCCGGTGCTCAGAACATAGTGCAGGCGGAAATGCGCGCATTGGGCGCAGGTCGCAAGGTCCATGATGTCATCCCTCCTTCATTCAATTTTACTATCAAATGATAGTAAAATCAATAGGAACATATGATAGTAGATATAATTTTTCTGGGTGATGATTATGTTCCATTCAAGATTGCGCGACCTGCGGGAGGATAACGACCTCACGCAGAAGGAGGTCGCGGCCTATCTTCAAATCGACCAGCGCACATACAGTAATTACGAAACGGGTAAGCGCTCGATGCCGGTGGAGCAGTACCGCAGTCTTGCCGTCTTTTACAAGACCAGCGTGGATTATCTCATCGGCCTGACAAATACCGCCAAGCCCTATCCCAAAGCAAAGTAAACCCGCACCCGGCGGCGAGCGAAGCAATGCCGCCCACGCGGACAACAGCAGCGGCGGCCCGCAGCGAAGCAGAGACCGCATCCGCGCGGCGAGCGAAGCAATGCTGCGCGCCCGCAGGCAGAAGCAGAACAGAAAAAATCTCCCGATAGCAGGCGATTCCACCAGACCGCCGCTCAGATGAGGGAGCGGCAGCGAAAATAGAAGCAAACCAAATCGTTTAGATACCAACCCTGGCAGACACCTGATTCCGCAGGCCGCGCAGCTCTTCAAGCCCCGCGCCCGCAATGCACGGGGCCGCGGGGTGTCTCCGCGTCTTTCTCTCGGGGGTTCAAAAGGGGGATGCTCTCTTCGAAAAGAGAGTATCCCCCTTTTACCGCGCACTTCCGCAGGCTGCGGCCCCGCCTATTGCTCCAATAAAAACCGCGCGATATTCTCCATCGCAGAAGCCGCCTTCCTGGTGGGGAACATCTGAAACACATGCCACATCCCCTCGCTGACCTGCAAGCGGCAGGGGACGTTTGCGCGCTTCATCGCCTGAAGAAGCGCTTCGGAATCCGAATACAAAATTTCGTGGTCGCCGACCTGAATGAGCGTCGGCGGGTAGCCCTCAAGGTCTGCGAACAGGGGAGATAAGTCGCCCGAGCGGTAGTCCCGCCCCGCGGCGTAGGCAAGGCGCACGGCCTCGATATACGCGGGCGTGAGCATCGGGTCGATCTCCGCACGCTCAGCATACGACGCGCCGGACATCGACATGTCCGTCCACGGGGACATCAGAATGAGCGCGCCGGGAAGCCTGCGGCCCGCGGACTTCAGCCGCCCGCACAGAACGAGCGCGAGGTTGCCGCCCGCGCTGTCGCCGGCAAGGATGATGTCGCGCGCGCCGTAGCCGAGCAGCATCAGATGGTCCCACGCGCGCAGCGCGTCCTCCACGGCGGCGGGGTAGGGAAACTCGGGCGCGAGCCGGTATTCAAAGCTCAGCACGTCGAAGCCCGTTGCGTGCGCGAGCTTGGACGACAGCACGCGCGAATAGCCGAGGTTGCCGCTCGTGTAGCCGCCGCCGTGGCAGTACAGGATGGCGCGGCGGCTGCCGTGGGGCGCTTTCAGGCGCGTCCACGCCGCGCGCATGCCCGAAAGGGCGAATTCCTCGTAGTCCATGCCCGCCATCGGGGCGGTCAGACGGCCGAGGACCTCCTGACTGCGGCGCTGGCGCTCGAGCTCGTCGGCGGTCATATTCTCGGGCGCACCGGCGCTGTGCAGGGCCTTGAGCGCGCGCATCAGCGGGTCGAGCCGGGCCTTTTCCGCCTCGCTCTTCTTTTTTCGGATGATGTGGAGTCTGGTTTCCATAGGCCTCTCCTGTGAAAAATAAATTCGATTGCCTTGAGCGTATCATATTTCCGTAAAAAAGAAAAGAAGAACCGTCATCTTTCTTGCCGCATCCACCGCTTTGTGCTACAATACAGTGTCAAATAAAGCGGAAAGCGAAGGAGGGGGGAGCGGCAATGGCCAAGCCGAACAGCAAGTGGTACCGGCTCGACAACGCGGGCATTCTGTATTCCGCGCTGCAAAGGGAAGAGTATTCCGCCATCTACCGCTTTTCCGCGCTGATGGAAAAGGAGGTCGATCCCGCGGCGCTCCAGCGCGCCATCGACCGCTGCATGCCGCGCTTTCCGACCTTTGCCGTGCGCATCCGCAGGGGCGCGTTCTGGTACTATCTGGAGCCGAACAGCGCGCCGGGACCGTTTTTGAAGGAGGACGTGTCCGACCCCTGCCAGCCCGTCCGCTTCAAGGAGGACAACGGCTGGCTCGTGCGCTTTTACTACTATCGCAGCCGCATCTCCATCGAAGTGTTCCACGCGCTTTCAGACGGCGGCGGGGCCATCGTCTTTTTCCGCACGCTTCTGGCCGAGTACCTGCGCCAGACGGGCGTCGCCGTGCCGCCGGGAAACGGCGTGCTCGATTTGGAGGAACCGCCGCGCGAGGAAGAGCTTGAGGACGCCTACGCCCGCTACGCCGGGCACCACGCCCTCGGATTGCACCGCCAGCCCACGGCCTATCAGAATACCGGCACGCCCGAGCCGTTCTACACCTTCCATGTGACGATGGGCTTTGTGCCGCTTGATAGGCTGCGCGAGCGCGCGAAGAGCTACGGCGCGTCCATCACGGAGTATCTCTCGGCAGTGCTCATTTATGTCATTCTGGAAAAGCAGAAGCGCGAGAAGCCCTACCGTCTGCGCCCCGTGGCGCTGGCCATCCCCATCAACCTGCGCGGCTGGTTCCCGAGCGGGACGCTGCGCAACTTCATCACGACGGTCCGCCCGTATATCGACCCGAATCTCGGCGACTATACGTTCCCCGAGATCGTCTCGCAGGTGCGCCATTTCATGAAGCTGCACATCAACCGTCAGGAGATGCGCGCGGCCTTCACGGGGAACGTCCGCTTTACGAAGAATTTTGCCCTGCGGCTCGTGCCGGTCGTGCTCAAAAACCCTGTCATGGCGCTCAACTACCGCCTGCATGGCGTGCGGCCCTATTCCTGCACGTATACGAACCCCGGCGCGTTCACCGTGCCGCCGGAGATGGCGGCGCACATCCGCGGCGCGGAGGTCATCCTCGGTCAGGCGACTGTGCCGCGCTGTCACTGCGCGTCCATCAGCTACGGCGACACGATGGAGATCACCTTCGCCGGCACGCAGGCGGAGACGGACACCGAGCGCGACTTTTTCCGCTTCCTCGTGCGCGAGGGCATCCCCGTGCGCGTGGAGAGCAACCGCTGAAAAGCAGAGTGAAAGAAGGAATTTGATGTCATACTGTGTCAACTGCGGCGTGGAGCTCGACGACAGCGCGGAGCGCTGCCCGCTCTGCGGCACGCCCGCGTGGAAGCCCGACCCCGCCGCGCCGAGCTATTTTCCCACCAAGCCCGCCGAGGTCCCGCCCGCTTCACGCAAAGCCGCCGCCGCGCTGCTCACGGCAATGCTCGCGTCGGTGTCGCTCTGCTGCGGACTTTTGAACCTCATTCTGCCGACGGAGCATCCCTGGGCGCTCTACGTCGCGGGCGCGGCGGTGATGCTGTGGGTCTGGTTCGCGCTGCCGATGCTCGCGCGCGGCATCCCGATCTTCTTCCGGCTGACGGCGGACGTCGCCGCCATCGGCGTTTACGTGTGGATCATCTCGCTCGCGCTGCACGGAGGGAAATGGTTCCGCGGCCTTGTGCTGCCGATGCTCGCGTGGGCCTGCGTGGTCGTGTTCCTTTTGAGCTTCCTGCTGCGCGACGGGCGGCGCTCGCGCCTTTCCTCGCTCGCGCTGTGCATCGGCGCGGCGGGGCTGATGGCGATGGGCGTCGAGTTCTGCCTGGACCGCTACTTCCGCGCTGTCTGGGAGCCGGGCTGGTCGCTTGTGGTGCTCGTCATCTGCATCGGGCTCATCATCCCGCTGCGCATCGTGCGCCGCGTGCCTTCGCTCCGCGAGGAAGCGAGACGGCGCTTCAATATGTGAAAGTCTGCTTCTGAAAAAGGAACCCGCCCCGTCGCACAAGCGCCGGGGCGGGTTGTATTGATTTTGCTTACAGCAGCAGCCAGCCGAGCACCGCGGCGGCGAGCAGCGTGATCCCGGCGGTGAGCAGCACGAGCAGGATCTTCTGATAGGGGCGCTTGCCCGCTTCGACCCGCTGCTCGATCTCGTCGAGCTTTTTGCCCTCGCTGAAGGCCAGAATCTCCCGGTAGGACTGGACGTTGTTCGCCTTCTTGATGCGCTCAAGGCGCAGGGCGAAGTACATCGCGATGCCCCAGAGCAAAAGCTCCGGGATCAGCCCATACCAGCTAAAGAGCTTTAAAAGCGGCACGGGAAGAAGGATCACGGCGGCGAGCAAAATAGAGTAGATGACGCCGTCGCGGTTCATGGCCCTGACGTCGTCGGCGTTGACTTCCTGTTTCATGGTTTCCAAGTCTCCTTTGATGAGTTGGTCGAGCGAAACATCAAAGAGGGCGCTGAGCAGGAGCAGGCTGTGGATGTCGGGATAGCTCTTGCCGGTATCACATAGTTAAAGATATTGATGTCATTTAATCAATTTTGCCGATAAAGCGGTAGAAGATTTCTACCTCCTGTTCCCGGCTTCCGTCCTCACCTTTGACCGCTTCATGGACAACGA
>Ga0129311_1000266_pt1 | contig 48549 bp, 39 predicted proteins | sample Go1ome_FD_94435 | JGI IMG/M metagenome (GOLD analysis project Ga0129311, IMG submission 94435) | Western lowland gorrila individual fecal microbial communities from Wisconsin, USA - Go1022B metagenome | ecosystem: Host-associated > Mammals > Digestive system > Large intestine > Fecal | place...
ACTTAGTAAAGTGCAGCAAGTGCGGTGCTTTAATGATGCCTCATAGAGTATGCAAGGCATGCGGCAGCTACAACAAGCGTGAAATCGTTAAAGTTGAAGACTAATTAAGAATTATGAGATCCCTCGGCGGTTTTTCCCCCGGGGGATTTTTTCGGTAACAGCAAGAAGCCAGACACCGCGGTGTCTGGCTTCTTGCTGTTGAAACACAAATGTATATTGGTGTCAGGGATGTCGATGGCGTAAAAACCACAAATCGACATCCTTAATTTATGATTCGTTTTCTGCTAAGCGATTGTTGTTGATTGGAAATATTGACAATCCTATTAGCATAGATTATACTTGTTTTGTAAAGAAAGGCTCGAAAATCTCCGAAATGTCAGATAATAAAGTCAATGCTAAAGAGGAACAGGAGATTATTGACAGTTAAGATAAATTATAAAATCATATATGAAAGGAAAGAAACTATGAGACTTGAAAACTTGACCTGGCCGAAAGCTCAGGAATATTTTGAAAAAAATGATATGGTACTCGTTTCTATCGGCAGTATTGAGTGTCACGGTCGTCACATGCCGCTTGGAACCGATACACTGATTCCGGAGCATCTGTTGGAGAAAATTGAGAAGAAGAGTGATGTTTTGATTGCCCCGACCATTCCATATGGTTCCTGCCCAAATTTTGCTCCGTATCCGGGTACAATTGATATTGACGACGAGGTGCTCTATCAATTTTGCCGTCAGGTTTTCCTGAGTCTGTATCGTCACGGTGCAAGAAAATTCGTTTTCCTGAACGGACATGGCGGAAACATCAAGATGATTCAGCGCCTTGGCATGGAATTCGAGGATAAGGGCTGTCTGGTTGCTATGCTTAACTGGTGGCTGATGGCATGGGATATGAACCCAGCGTGGAAGGGCGGCCACGGCGGTGGTGAGGAAACAGCTGCGATTCTTGGAATTGATCCGTCTTTAGTCGATAAGAGTGAGATAGGTGGGGAACTCCAGTTTAAGCACCTGTCTGAAAATCTGAAGACAACCGGTTTCCGTTCTGTTGAGTACAAGGGAGTTACCGTTGAGATTCTCCGCAAGACTCCGCATGTTACCGACAGCGGCTGGATTGGACCGGATCATCCGAGTACCGCTACAGAAGAGTGGGGAAAGGAAATGCTCGAGACCACAGCAAACTACATTGTTGATTTTATGGAAGAGTTCAAGAAAGTTAAGCTTTCATAAAGAGGGGGCAGAACGGATAAGAAAGCGATGCTGGAAATGATTGCAGCAATTTTTAAATGCAAATGGCACATAGTAAAATTTGACACGAAAAGACCGCCGGCCCAGATCTCTCTGGTAACCGGCGGTCTTCCCTATGAGCAAAACAATTAAATGTAGAAGAGCAATGCATCGTATGTCGGATACGGGAGATAATCCTCCGGGATCAGGACTTCCGCATCGTTGACAGCCAAGCGGATCTTTTCCATTTCGGTAAGGATCGTATCGTGGTAGTAGGTACCAGCCTTTAAGTAGTCCTCCATGCCTTCAGCGGTACCGATCATATCCTTTAAGGTATCAAGCTCATCAGAGATCGTATCTGCGAGTCCGGAGAGCTTCGTGATCAGCTTTTCTTCAGCCTTTGTTGTGATTCCAGGAACAAGCTCTTTCTTGGAGCTTCCTGTGCATGCAAGGTCATTCACATAGGAGAACAGGGACGGAAGGAAGTCCTTCTGAACCATCTCCTCCATGGTCTTTGCCTCAATGTGGAGAGTCTTCGCATAATCCTCAAGAAGGATCTCGTAACGGGAGAAGAGCTCCTCTTTTGTGAAGACTTCATGCTTTGTGAAGAGCTCGATGTTCTTCTCGTCGATGAAATGCGGAAGAGCTTCCGGTGTGGACTTTAAGTTCGGAAGTCCGCGCTTTTCAGCTTCAGCTAACCACTCATCGGTATAGCCGTTGCCGTTGAAAATGATCCTTGCATGATCTGTGAAGGTATCCTTTAAAAGTTTGTGGATCGCAGAATCAAGCTCTGAGCCGGTAAGCCCATCTAAGATCTTGCAGAAGCCTGCGAGAGACTCTGCAACTGCTGTATTTAAGATCACGTTCGGACCTGACAGGGAGAGAGAGGAGCCTGGCATACGGAACTCAAACTTATTTCCTGTGAAGGCGAACGGTGATGTACGGTTACGGTCTGTGTTATCTTTTGTGAAGTGCGGGAGTACCTTCGGGCCGATGGACATCTGAACGGCACCCTTTCCTTCAAAATATGTTTCGGATTTAATGGAATCGACAACAGCCTCCAGCTCTTCACCTAAGAACATGGAAACGACTGCAGGCGGTGCCTCGTTTGCTCCGAGACGGTGATCGTTTCCGGCTGTTGCAACGGAGATTCTTAAAAGATCCGCATAATCATCAACAGCTTCCACAACGGCTGCTAAGAACAGTAAGAACTGTGTGTTTTCTGCCGGTGTCTTTCCAGGATTCAGAAGGTTTTCACCGGTATCTGTGGAGAGTGCCCAGTTGTTGTGTTTTCCGCTTCCGTTGATGCCCTCGAACGGTTTCTCATGGAGCAGGCACGCAAGGCCATGGCGGTCAGCGACTTTCTTCATCATCTCCATAACGAGCTGGTTGTGGTCGACAGCAACATTGACGGTTTCAAAGACAGGAGCAAGCTCATGCTGTGCCGGGGCAACCTCGTTGTGTTCTGTCTTTGCCGGAATCCCGAGCTTCCAGAGTTCTTCATTTAACTCTTCCATGAAGGCCTCAACTCTCGGCTTGATGGAACCAAAGTAATGGTCATCCATTTCCTGTCCCTTCGGAGCCGGGGCGCCGAATAAGGTACGTCTGCAGAAGATCAGGTCTTTTCTTAAGCGGTAGCACTCTTTGTCTACCAGGAAATATTCCTGCTCAGCGCCTACCGTAGTGTTGACGCGTTTGACATCTGTTTTTCCTAAAATGTGGAGTAAGTGGGTAGCTTCTTTGCTGACAGCTTCCATGGAGCGGAGCAGCGGAGTCTTCTTATCGAGTGCCTCGCCGCTGTAAGAACAAAAGGCAGTTGGGATACAGAGCGTATGTCCCTTGATGAATGCGAAAGAGGTAGGATCCCATGCGGTATAGCCGCGAGCTTCGAAGGTAGCGCGCAAACCGCCTGACGGGAAGCTGGACGCGTCCGGCTCGCCTTTTACAAGTTCTTTTCCGGAAAATTCCATGATCGCTTCGCCGACACCTGTCGGAGAGAGAAAACTGTCATGCTTCTCAGCGGTGATGCCTGTCATCGGCTGGAACCAGTGGGTGAAATGGGTAGCGCCATGCTCCAGAGCCCATTCTTTCATAGCAACAGCTACAGAGTTTGCGACATCCAGTTCCAGATGGGAACCGCTGTTGATGGTCTTTGCAAGTGCTTTGTAGATATCCTTCGGGAGACGTGCTTTCATTTCGGAGTCGTTGAATACAAGACTTCCATACAGTTCAGGAATGCTTTTGCTCATAGATGTTTCTCCTTTCAACTCCGCTGGGGAACTTCTTTGCTCCCCATATGCGGGAAATTATACTTGATTTGCTGCCTGTTCCGGGGTGGGGAACAGACAGTAGTCACTTTACGGATCGATATTTAAGTATAGGGGTTTATGGGGAAGATCCGTAAAATGCGAGAAGGGCACCGGGGTGTATGTTTCATGCACCCAAGCGCCCTTGCTCTTATGGTGGTATAATATACTCGTTTTTCAGGATTTGTCAACACATTTTTTTGGATTTTTTTTCGATCACAGACAGTGTTCCTATTATTAAACATTTTTCTGTTTCGGATGGTTTTACAGCTGTTCTGCCGTTTCAAGGAGTCAAAACAGTTTTAAACAATTCTATGTCAGGACATAAGAATCGTCTTTTTAGGCTGCGGATCCCGTATGGAAGGAATTGGATTAAAAAACTTTAACAAACTGCGAAAAAACTACTTTACAAATTTGAAAAAATGGAATATAGTAGTTCCATATTTTTTTAGCGCAGTCAAAACCTATGAGCAATTAATCCTGCGTAAAAATAAGTTTCATAGTGATGTAATGAATTAGACAAAGGTGTCAGAGTCTTAGTACTTCTGTCACCTTTTTTTACTTGAAAGCGTTGTCAAGTGGTTAGACATTCTGCGTGCCTACACGCAGGGAGGAATAGGCATTTGACGACCAAGCCGGTATGGTAAGCAGGGCGATAGCCCGGATTACGAATGCTGGCGACAGCTGCGGGAGTGCCGAAGCCACGGAGCAGCTGGCTTTCAGCATTACTATGAAACTAAAGTTTTCCCACATTAACAGTAATATAAATTTGGAGGTAAGGTATGGCAGTTAAATACGTATTCGTCACGGGAGGCGTTGTCTCCGGACTCGGCAAAGGTATTACCGCCGCATCCCTTGGACGTCTCTTAAAGGCAAGAGGTTATCAGGTAACGATGCAGAAGTTCGATCCTTATATCAATATTGATCCGGGTACCATGAATCCGATCCAACATGGAGAAGTGTTCGTCACAGACGATGGAACAGAGACCGACCTGGACCTTGGACATTATGAGCGCTTCATTGATGAGAGCCTTGATAAGAACTCCAACGTAACCACCGGAAAGATCTACTGGACCGTTCTTCAAAAGGAGCGTCACGGAGACTTCGGCGGAGGTACCGTACAGGTGATCCCCCACATCACAAACGAGATCAAGGCAAGATTTTACCGCGCGAAATCCCCGGATGAGGACCGCATCGCGATCATCGAGGTCGGCGGTACCGTCGGCGATATCGAGAGCCAGCCGTTCTTGGAGGCAATCCGTCAGTTCCGCCACGAGATCGGATACCAGAACTCAATTCTGATCCATGTAACGCTTGTTCCATATTTAAAGGCATCCGGCGAATTAAAGACAAAACCGACCCAGCAGAGTGTTAAAGCCCTTCAAGGAATGGGAATCTCACCGGATGTGATCGTATGCCGCACTGAGGTTCCGCTTGAGGATGGCATCGAGAGCAAGATCGCGTTATTCTGCAACGTCCCGGAGGATCATGTGCTCCAGAATCTGGATGTTGAATATTTATACGAAGCTCCGCTTGCAATGGAAAAAGAGCGCCTGGCCCAGGTCGTATGTGAGTGCCTGAACATTCCGTGCCCGGAGCCGCAGCTCGGTGACTGGAAACAGATGGTGGACGCGTTAAAGAATCCGACGAGCGAAGTGACCATCGCCCTGGTAGGAAAATATATCCAGCTTCATGACGCGTACCTCAGCGTCATGGAGGCATTAAAGCACGGAGGCATCGCAAACCGCACAAAGGTATCCATTAAGTGGGTGGATTCCGAGTTCTTAACTCCGGAGATCCTCGATGACACCTTTGCCGGTGTGGACGGAATCATTATTCCGGGCGGTTTTGGCTCCAGAGGAACCGAGGGAATGATCCTGGCAGCCAACTATGCAAGAGAGAACAAGATCCCATTTCTCGGAATCTGCCTCGGTATGCAGATGGCCATGGTCGCATTTGCGAGAAATGTTCTGGGATATGAGGATGCAAACAGCTCTGAGCTGAATCCGGATACAACACATCCGGTGGTTGATCTGATGCCGGATCAGAACGGCGTTGAGAATCTTGGCGGAACCTTACGTCTTGGTTCCTACCCGTGTGTTCTCGACAAGAAGTCCAAGGCATATGCCCTTTATGGAACAGAACTGATCAATGAGCGTCACAGACACCGCTTTGAGATCAACAACAATTACCGCGATGATTTTACATCCCACGGCATGATGATCTCCGGTCAGTCCCCGGACGGTCATATCGTTGAGATGATCGAGCTCCCGGATCACCCGTTCTATGTGGGAATTCAGGCTCATCCAGAGTTAAAATCAAGACCGAACCATGCACATCCGCTTTTCGCAGGATTTGTTGAAAGTGCGGAGGAGCAGGGCGTGCTCAGACGTGCAAAGAAGCTTCTCATGAAGAGAAACCATCTTTCCGAAGCGGAGGCACACCGCTATCTTCAGAAGACCAGCATGGACACAGGAAGAACCATGACAGAGAGCGCCCATATGGTCACCATGCTGATCCAGGAAGATTAATGTTTATCCCCGCCGTGCGCGGGGAACCAAGCTGGACCTGCAAGTCGGTAATCATCCGGCACTTTACCTGGTTATTGCGAAAAAAAGTTAAAGTATTTGCCGGATTTTTACTGCAGTTTTTGCATATGTGTGGTATATTTACATATAAAAGTGTTGCAAAGCGACTAACCGGAGGGCGTGCATGCACGCAGAGCCGCTTAGTCATTTGACAACCAGACCCCACATGCATTTACAGAAAGAGAGGATTTGAGACATGTTTAAAGTCAATGAAAATTTTGCCAAGCTGCCGGGCAGCTATCTCTTCGCAAATATCGCAAAGAGAGTATCCGCATTTCAGGCAGAGCACCCGGAAAAGGAGATCATCCGTCTTGGAATCGGTGATGTGACACAGCCGATCGCACCGGCGATCATTGAGGCGATGCACAAAGCTGTCGATGAGATGGGACATGCCGAGACTTTCCACGGCTACGCTCCGGAGCAGGGCTATGACTTTTTAAGAAATATTATTGCAAAAGAAGATTTCCAGGAGAAAGGCTGCGACATCTCTGCTGACGAGATCTTCATATCCGACGGTGCAAAGTGCGACTGCGGAAATATCCAGGAATTATTCTCCTTAGACAGCGTTATCGCTGTATGCGACCCGGTATACCCGGTATACGTGGATTCCAATGTTATGGCAGGCCGCAGCGGTCTTTACAACGGTGAGACAGGCCGTTTCGACAAGATCGTATATATGCCGTGTACGGCTGACAACGGATTTCTTCCGGAGTTCCCGAAGGAACATGTAGACGTGATCTATCTCTGCTTCCCGAACAATCCGACCGGTGAAGCGATCAAGAAGGCCGATCTCCAGGCATGGGTGGACTATGCAAATAAGAATGGCGCTGTCATCATCTTCGATTCCGCTTACGAGGCTTATATCACAGAAGAAGGAATCCCGCACTCCATCTATGAGTGTGAGGGCGCAAAGACCTGCGCCATCGAGCTGCGCAGCTTTTCCAAGAAGGCCGGCTTTACAGGCATGCGTCTCGGCTTTGCTGTGATCCCGAAGGACTTAAAGTGCGGCGATGTCAGCTTAAATGCCATGTGGATGCGCCGTCAGGGCTCCAAGTACAATGGAACCCCGTATATCATCCAGCGTGCCGGTGAGGCTGTCTACTCTCCGGAAGGAAAGGTGCAGGTCGCTGAGCAGATCGCCCGCTACATGAAGAATGCAAAGACCATCTATACAGGCTTAAAGGACGCAGGCTATACCGTATACGGCGGTGTAAACTCCCCGTATATCTGGTTAAAGACTCCGAACGACATGAAGTCCTGGGATTTCTTTGATTATCTGTTAAACAATGCTGGTATCGTGGGCACTCCTGGTGCAGGATTCGGTCCGTCCGGAGAGGGATATTTCCGGATCACTGCTTTCGGAACTTACGAAAATTCTTTAAAAGCACTTGACAGAATCAAAAATCTCTGATAAAACATAAAACATCAAAAAGATATCAAATAAAGGCGTTGAAGGAAACTCCCTTTCGAAAGACTTTACAGAGAACCGTGTGACAGCTGAGAGCATGGAAGAAACGAGAAAGGTGGGAACGCTCCGGAGCCGGCTGCTCGAAGATCGGATACGATGGTAGGACAGCACGCAAGCCGCACGTTACGCGGCCGAGTCGTTAGGATGATGGTCCGACAGCGAAAGCGGCGACTCATGAGTGGCATGGAAATGCAATGCGGGTGGTACCGCGGGTGATAAAAAAGATCCCGTCCCGGAGAATTATTTAAGCAAGATTCTCCGGGGCGGGATTTTTGCTTGTTACAGTAACTTTTTATTAAAAGCCTCAATTACCCCACAAATTTAGGAGGAACAGATTATGGAGTTTGTAACAGGATTAGAAGACAGAAAAGTAAAAACTCTTGAAGAATTGGAAAGAGAAGAGTCCGTTGGTACCGAAGTTACCGTTGAAGGCATGGTACACAGCATCCGCGATATGGGAGAAATCTCCTTTGTGATCTTAAGAAGCCGCGATGGTCTCTTACAGACCGTGATCCAGGCAGGAGCCGAAAAGGAAGTCCTCTCCGAGATCCGTGAAGGTCAGGCAGTCCGCGTGACTGGAACTGTTTTCAAGGAAGAGCGCGCACCCCACGGAATTGAGATCCATCTTGCCGATGCCAGAATCCTTTCAAAACCGGAAGAGCCGATGCCCATCGCCATCGACAAGTGGAAACTTCCCACATCCCTGGAGGCAAACTTAAACCGCCGCGCCATCGCATTAAGAAACGTCCGCGAGCGCGCGAAATTCCGCATCCAGGAAGGTATCTGCCGCGGCTTCCGCGAGTTTATGACAAGCCAGGGATTTACCGAGATCCATACCCCGAAGATCGGCGCGAAATCCGCAGAGGGCGGTGCAAACCTCTTTAAGCTCCAGTACTTCCACAGACCGGCAGTTCTGGCACAGAGCCCGCAGTTCTACAAACAGATGATGGTCGGCGTGTTCGACAGAGTCTTTGAGACCGGTCCGGTGTTCCGTGCAGAGAAGCACAACACAAAGAGACATTTAAACGAGTACACAAGCCTTGATTTTGAGATGGGATTCATCGACAGCTTCATGGATATCTGCAAGATGGAGACAGCGATGCTGCAGTACGTGGTGGAACTCCTGAAGAAAGACTACACGAAGGAAATCGCCCTCTTAAAGATCGAACTTCCGAACGTGGAAAAAATCCCATTCGTCCGCTTCGATGAAGCGAAACGGCTGATCGCTGAAAAGTATGACAGACAGATCAGAAGCCCACATGACTTAGAGCCGGAGGAAGAGGCGCTAATCGGCGAGTACTTTAAATCTGAGTACGGAGCAGATTTTGTTTTCGTTACCCACTATCCGTCAAAGAAACGTCCGTTCTATGCGATGGACGATCCGGAGAACAAGGAATTTACCTTAAGCTTCGACCTTTTATTCCGCGGTCTTGAGATCACCACAGGCGGTCAGCGGATCCATGATTACGAGACGCTCTTAAAGAAGATCGAAGAGAAAGGCATGGACATCGAGGGGATGGAAGATTACCTTGACTGCTTCAAATACGGAATGCCGCCTCACGGTGGTCTCGGAATCGGCCTTGAGCGTTTGACCATGAAGATGATCGGCGAGGACAACGTCCGAGAGGCGTGCCTGTTCCCGAGAGATATGACAAGATTAAAACCGTGATGATATAGAGAAAGGATTTGAGATTATGGCAGAGATGATCACCGATAAGACGATGGATGAGATCGAGATCCTGGCAAAGCTTCACCTGACAGAAGAGGAGAAAGAAAAGTCAAGACAGGATCTTCAGCAGATGCTCGATTATGTTGATATGCTGAATCAATTAGATACCTCCGATGTGGAGCCGCTGACCCACATCTTCCCGATCAAGAACGTGTTCCGCGAGGATGTTGTTCTTGAGAGTACCCCGAGGGAAGAACTGTTGAAGAATGCGCCGAAGGAAAAGGACGGACAGTTCCTTGTTCCAAAAACCATCGGTTAGGAGGAGACGGATATGAAAATACTGGAACTTTCCGCCACAGAGCTGGCAAAGAAGATAAAAGCAGGCGAGATCACCTCAGAGGAGGCTGTAAAGGCGTCTCTGGCGCAGATCGCGAAGGAAGATCAGAAGATCCGAGCGTACCTCACCGTGGATGAGGAGAAGGTCTTAGCACGGGCAAAGGAAGTGGACGATGGGATCCGTTCCGGAAAATACACAGGCCCGCTGGCAGGTGTCCCGATCGCAGTGAAAGATAATATCTGTACAAAAGACATGAGGACCACATGTGCCTCAAAGATCCTTGAAAACTTTGTCCCGTTCTACGATGCGACGGCGGTCACAAGGATCACAGATGCCGGCATGGTGATCCTCGGAAAGACAAACATGGATGAGTTCGCTATGGGAAGTACCACCGAGACTTCCGCATTCGCGGTTACAAAGAACCCGTGGGATACGGAACATGTTCCGGGCGGTTCCTCCGGCGGCTCCTGTGCGGCGGTCGCAGCCGGTGAGTGCTTCGCAGCTCTCGGCTCTGATACCGGCGGATCGATCCGTCAGCCGAGCTCCTACTGCGGCGTTACCGGAATCAAACCGACATACGGAACAGTTTCCCGTTTCGGCCTTGTGGCTTACGCGTCCTCCCTGGACCAGATCGGACCGATCGGCAAGAATGCAGCTGACTGTGCGGCCCTTCTTGAGATCATCACAAGCCATGACGAGAAGGACAGCACCTCCATGGAGAGAAAGGACACAGATTTCACTTCCGCCATCGGAAAGGACATCCGCGGCATGAAGATCGGTATCCCGAAGGAGTATCTGTCGGACGGACTTGACGATGATGTGAGAGCAGCCGTCGAGCAGTGTGCAGCCTACTTAAAGGAGTGCGGGGCAGAGGTAGAATACTTTGACCTCGGTCTTATGGAGTACACGATCCCGGCATATTATGTGATCGCGGCTGCGGAGGCAAGCTCCAACTTAGAGCGTTTCGACGGAGTCAAATACGGCTACCGCGCGAAAGAGTACGAAGGTCTCCACGACATGTACAAGCGTTCCAGATCCGAGGGATTCGGACCGGAGGTCAAGAGAAGAATCATGCTCGGTTCCTTCGTTTTAAGCTCCGGATATTATGACGCATATTACCTGAAAGCGTTAAAGGTACGTGCCCTGATCAAGAAAGCCTTTGACGAGGCATTTGCAAAGTACGACATCATTCTCGGACCGGCAGCTCCGACGGCAGCTCCAACGATCGGAACTTCCTTAAGCGATCCGATGAAGATGTATTTAAGTGATATTTACACGGTTGCCGTAAACCTTGCAGGTCTTCCGGGACTCACCGTTCCGTGCAGCATAAATGAGAAGGGACTCCCGATCGGTGTCCAGCTTCTCGGTGACTGCTTCAGAGAAAAGACCCTGTTTACCGCAGCATCCGCCATCGAGAATGTCCGCGGTGGATGGACACTTCCATTTGCCAGAAAGGAGACCTTATCATGAAACAGTATGAAACCGTCATCGGTCTTGAGGTCCATGTGGAGTTAGCCACAAAGACGAAAATTTTCTGCGGATGCAAAACAGATTTCGGCGCAGCGCCGAACACCCACGTCTGCCCGATCTGTACGGGTATGCCGGGATCTCTTCCTATATTAAATAAGCAGGTCGTAGAGTTCGCACTTCGCGCGGGCCTTGCTTTAAACTGCCAGATCAACCAGTTCTGCAAGTTCGACCGCAAGAACTACTTCTACCCGGATAACCCACAGAACTACCAGATCTCCCAGTTATACCTGCCGATCTGCCACGACGGTTATGTGGAGCTTGAGACGGCAGCTGGAACAAAGCGCATCGGCATCCATGAGATTCATATGGAGGAGGATGCCGGAAAGCTGGTTCATGACGAGTGGACTGACAGTTCCCTGGTCGATTACAACCGAAGCGGCGTTCCGCTGATTGAGATCGTATCCGAACCGGATATGAGAAGCGCCGATGAGGTCATCCAGTACTTAGAGCATCTTCAGTCCACCATGCAGTATCTGGGCGTTTCCGACTGTCGTCTCCAGGAAGGTTCCATGCGTGCCGATGTCAACCTTTCTGTCCGTGAGGTGGGAAGCCCGGTATTTGGAACGAGAACGGAGATGAAGAACTTAAACTCCTTCAAGGCCATTGCCCACGCCATCGAGGGAGAAAGAGAGCGCCAGATAGAGCTTCTTGAGGATGGTCGTGCTGTTGTCCAGGAGACACGCCGCTGGGATGACAACAAGGAATCTTCCCATGCGATGCGTTCCAAGGAAGATGCAAAGGACTACCGTTACTTCCCGGACCCGGATCTTCCGCCGATCGATATTTCCGACGCATGGATCGCTTCCATCCGGGCAGCTCAGCCGGAGTTAAAGAAAGCGAAATCAAGGAGATACCAGTCCGAGTACGGGCTGAGCGCTTATGATGCGGATATCCTCACAGGGGATAAGGCTCTGGCTGAACTCTTCGAAAGCACCATCAAGGCAGGTGCTGCACCGAAGAAGGCAGCGAACTGGCTGACTGGCGAGACGCTTCGTCTGTTAAAGGAGAAGGAATCAGAGGCATCGAAGATCACCTTCACAGCAGAGCATCTGGCATCCCTTATCGCACTCCTTGAGAAGAGCGTCATCAACAACCAGACTGCAAAGGATGTGTTTGCCGTCATGTTTGAGACCGATGTGGATCCGGCAGCTTATGTTGAGGAACATGGACTCAAGATGGAGAGCGATTCCGGACTCCTGGAGGAAACCGTGAAAAAGATCCTGGATGCAAACCCGAAAGCTGTGGGCGAGTTAAAGGAAGGAAAAGACAAAGTCATCGGATTCCTCATGGGACAGGTCATGAAGGAGATGAAGGGAAAAGCAAACCCGTCACAGGTGAGCGAGATGATCCATAAACTTGTGCAGGAGTAGCATGAGAAGACGCCGTTAAACGGATATGCAGACCTCGTAAGAACCCTGTTAAGGGTAGTTCTGACAAGTGGTATAGGCGTTTATAATTAGAAAAAGTCATGATGACCGGATCTGGATTTTAGACCGATTGTCATGACTTTTTTACCTGCTTCTTCTATATATAGGGTGTTTTCTTCCAAAAACCTGTCATTCCCTGTTCATGAAAACTGCATGAAAAAGGTATTGATTTTATGAAAGGTATTTAGTATATTAATTACTATAAAAGTCCCGGAGAGCAGCAGTGTGCTTTTACGCCGTTTGATGGGATGATCCGTGCCATGGAAATATTTATCAAGGTTTTTCTGAGCGCGGACAGGAATTGGAGAGAAAAACATGATAAAAATTGCTGTAGATGCCATGGGTGGGGACAACGCCCCTGGAGAGATCGTAAAAGGCGCTGTCGATGCGGTCACAGAACGAAATGACATTACCGTCTGTTTAACTGGACAGAAAGATGTCATCGAGAAAGAGCTCTCAAAATATACCTATAAAAGAGAGCAGATCGAGATCGTTGATGCCCCGGAAGTGATCGAGACGGGAGAACCGCCGGTCAATGCGATCCGTAAGAAAAAGAATTCTTCCCTTGTGGTCGGTCTGAACCTCGTAAAAAACGGGGAAGCGGACGGCTTTGTATCCGCCGGAAGCTCCGGAGCTGTTCTAGTTGGCGGACAGGTCATCGTCGGACGTGTCAAAGGTGTAGAACGCCCGCCGTTAGCACCGCTTATTCCTACGGAAAAGGGAGTCTCTCTCCTGATCGATTGCGGCGCAAACGTTGACGCGAGACCGTCCCACCTGGTACAGTTTGCCCAGATGGGTTCCCTCTATATGAAATATGTGATGGGAATCGAGAATCCGCGTGTGGCGATCGTCAATATCGGTGTGGAAGAGGAAAAGGGAAATGCCCTTGTGAAAGAGACATTCCCTCTCTTAAAAGAGTGTAAAAATATAAACTTTATCGGAAGTATCGAAGCCCGTGAAATTCCCCACGGCGGCGCGGATGTGATCGTCTGCGAGGCCTTTGTGGGCAACGTGATCTTAAAGCTCTACGAGGGTGTGGGCGCGACGATGATGACGATGGTGAAGAAGGGCCTGATGAGCGATCTCAGAAGCAAGATCGGTGCGTTACTCATCAAACCGGCTTTAAAATCTACGTTAAAGAGCTTCGACGCGAGCCAGTATGGCGGCGCACCGCTCTTAGGGTTAAAGGGACTCGTCGTGAAGACCCACGGAAGTTCCAAGGCGAAAGAGGTAAAGAACTCGATCATCCAGTGTATCTCTTTTAAGGAGAATGAGATCTCAGATAAAATAAAAGAGTGTCTTGCCCCGGAAGAGACAGAAGCATAACCGTTTGGGCGGGCGTTAGCTGCGCTGCGGACCGAACCGTTACACATTATAAAATTAAGTCAAAATTATTAAGCAAAATAGGAGAGGATGGAAATTATGGAGTTTGAAAAATTACAGCAGATCATCGCAGAGGTTCTTAATATTGATCCGGAGGAGATCACAATGAACACTACATTCGTTGACGACCTCGGCGCAGATTCCCTGGATGTATTCCAGATCATTATGGGTATCGAGGAAGAGTTCGACATTGAGATCCCGACTGAGGAAGCTGAGAAGATCGCAAGTGTCGGCGATGCTGTTGAGGCAATCAAAAACGCATTAAATTAATCGCAGGAAAAGGTGTCTCTTCATAGGGACACCTTCTTTTAAAGAAAGGCTAATCATGAAAGAAAAACTTGAAAAACTTCAGGAAGTGATCGGTTACCAGTTCAAGGATCCAGGACTTCTGTCTCACGCCCTGACCCACAGTTCCTACGCAAACGAAAAGCACTGGGATAAGACACGCTGCAATGAGCGTCTGGAATTCCTTGGCGATGCCGTGCTCGAGGTGATCTCCAGCGACTTCCTGTTCCACACATATGAGTCTATGCCGGAGGGCGAGATGACGAAACTCCGTGCCAGCCTTGTCTGCGAGCCGACGCTGGCTTACTGCGCGGATGTGATCCCGCTTGGCGATTATCTGCTTCTCGGAAAAGGCGAGGATCTGACCGGCGGAAGAAAGCGGCCGTCTGTTGTCTCTGATGCGATGGAGGCGGTCATCGGCGCGATTTATCTGGATGGTGGTCTTGCTAATGCAAAAGAGTTCATCCATCGTTTTATCCTGAATGATATTGAACATAAACAGCTCTTTTACGATAGCAAAACTATCCTGCAGGAAATGGTTCAGGCAAAGTACAAAGAAACGCTTAACTATGAACTTATCAAGGAAGAGGGACCGGACCACAACAAGTCCTTTGAGGTCTGCGTAAAAATCGGGGACGAGGAGATTGGAAGAGGTCTCGGACGGACGAAGAAAGCGGCGGAACAGGTTGCCGCCTACCACGGAATCTGTAAGATCCAGTAAGACACAGATCACGTAGTTTTAAGAAATAGGAAAATTAACGCATGTATTTAAAGAGTATCGAAGTACAGGGATTCAAATCCTTTGCTAATAAGATCATATTTGAATTCCACAACGGAATTACCGGCATCGTTGGCCCGAACGGAAGCGGAAAGAGCAATGTTGCCGATGCAGTCCGCTGGGTGCTCGGTGAACAGAAGGTAAAACAGCTCAGAAGTTCCTCCATGCAGGATGTGATCTTCTCCGGTACGGAGACGAGAAAGCCCCAGGGATTTGCCTATGTGGCTATCACCCTGGATAACTCTGACCACCAGCTTGCCATTGATTACGACGAGGTCACAGTTTCCAGGCGGATCTACCGCTCAGGTGAGAGTGAATATCTCTTAAACGGCAGTGCCTGCCGCTTAAAGGATATCAACGAGCTTTTCTATGATACCGGTATCGGTAAAGAGGGCTATTCCATCATCGGACAGGGCCAGATCGATAAGATCTTGAGCGGACGTCCTGAGGACCGCCGGGAACTCTTCGATGAGGCGGCAGGAATCGTAAAATTCAAGAGAAGAAAGGCCATCGCCCAGAAGAAACTTGAGGATGAGAAGCAGAATCTCGTCCGTGTTTCTGATATTTTAAGCGAACTGGAAAAACAGGTGGGACCTCTCGCAAAGCAGGCTGAGACGGCGAAAGAGTATTTAAGACTCCGGGAAGAGTTGAAACGTTTCGATGTAAATCTCTTCCTCGCCGATTTAAAAGCCATCGAGGACCAGAAACTGGAACTCACAAGAAAAGAGCACACGGTAATAGGCGATATGGAGGAATCCAAAGCCGCTGCCGAGGCCTTAAAAGAGGAATATGACCGGATCTCCGAGGCGGTCCGCGTGTTGGATGAAAAGATCTCCGAAAAGCAGAACGCCGCGAATGAAGCGAAGATGTCCGCGGGGAACTTGGAAGGCCAGATCAATGTCTTAAGGGAGCAGATCCATGCCGAGGAGTTGAACGCGGAGCACATTAAAAACAGGACTGCTGCCATCGACGAGGAATTATCCGCGAAAAATAAAGAGCAGGAAGCTCTCAAAGAGGAGCGGGAGGCTCTCGGAAATAAGATCCAGGAAGTCCTGGAACATCTCTCCGATGCGGAAGGTGCCTTAAAGATCTCTGGCACCCACGCCGACAGTCTTGAGCAGTCCATTGAGCATTTAAAGGGTGCGTTGATCGCGGCCTTGAATGAAAAATCAGAGTTATCCGTAAAGAAACAGCGCTATGATACGATGCTGGAGCAGGTACAGGTCCGCAGATCCGAAGTCGCCCAAAAGCTGTTAAAGGTCAAGAGCGACGAGGAAAACTGGGATAACCAGATTGCGGAGCAGAACGAGCGCCTGACAGCCATCGACGCCGAGATTGAAAAACTTCTTTCCCAGGCAGAATCCCTGGAAGAGGAAGTAAAGGCGGCAAACGAAGAGATCCGCCGCTTAAACAGAAACTTAAGCCACACGGAACAGGATTATCACACGGCCCACACAAAGCTGGAATCCTTAAGGAACCTGGCGGAGCGCTATGACGGCTACGGAAACAGCATCAAGCGCGTCATGGAGGTCCGTGACCGGGTAAAAGGCATCCACGGCGTTGTTGCGGACCTCATCGATGTTCCGAAGGAATATGAGATCGCCATCGAGACTGCTCTCGGCGGATCGATCCAGAACATCGTCACGGACTCCGAACAGACCGCGAAGGTCCTGATCGAACACCTGAAAAAGAACCGGTTCGGACGTGCCACATTCCTTCCATTATCCGCGATCTCGGCGGGAAATGGATTTAATACACCGGGTGCCCTAAAGGAGCCTGGTGCCATCGGAATCGCCGCGGATCTCGTCCATGTGCGGCCGGAATACCAGACCCTGGCGAGATACCTTCTCGGCCGCGTCCTCGTGGTGGATCACATTGACAATGCCATCGCCATTGCGAGAAAATACCGCCACTCCATCCGTATCGTAACGCCGGAGGGAGATCTCTTAAATCCAGGCGGATCCATGAGCGGCGGTGCCTTTAAAAACTCCAGCAACCTTCTCGGAAGAAAGAGGGAGATGGAGGAATTAGAAGAAGCCTGTAAGAAAGCCCTGACCACCGTCGATAAGATCCAGGCGGAGACCATATTCCAGGAAGGGATCTTCCAGGAAAAGAGCGGCGAACTGGAAAATGTAAAGAGTGACCTTCAAAAGAAATATCTGGAAGAAAATACGACAAAGATTGCACTGAAACAGCTGGAGGGAAAGAAAGAGGAACTCTACGAGTCCTCCGCGGACATGAACCTGGAGAACCGTCAGCTGGAAGAGCAGATCCACGAACTGCGGGACAGCCTCGCTGCCATCGCAGAAGAGATGAAGCGTCTGGAACAGGAAAATACTGACCGGAATGCAAAGATCGAATCGGATTCCGCAGCTTTAGAGCAGGCGAAGGCGGACCGGGATAACGCATCTGCGGAGCTCTCCGAAGTCCAGCTGGAAGCCGCGAACTTAAAACAGCAGGATTCCTTCCTCGACCAGAATATCCATCGTCTCGAGGAGGAGAAGAACCGTCTTCTCACTGAAAAAATGTCCCTGCGGGACGGACACACGGACAGCAAAAACGAGGTGGAGAAGCGTCTCGCACAAATTGAAGAATTAAAGCAGAAGATTGAGAACGCCGGAAAAGACGCGGAAACCTACTACCAGGAGATGACTGCCGCTCAGGATGAAAAAGCTGCAAAGAATGAAGCCCAGAAGGGATTCTTTGAGAAGCGGGAAGCGCTCTCCGCGAGGATCTCTGATCTGGACAAAGAGCTTCTCCGTCTGCAGAACCAGAGCGACAAACTGGCAGAACGCCAGGATGCCCAGGTGGACTATATGTGGAACGAATATGGTCTCACATTTTCGACGGCGGAGCTCTTGAGAGACGAATCCCTCGACAATGTGGCGGACATGAAACGACAGATCGCCGAGCGGAAAAACGCGATCCGCGGTCTCGGAAATGTCAACGTCAATGCCATCGAGGATTACAAGGAGATCTCAGAGCGCTACGAGTTCATGAAGACCCAGCACGACGACCTTATTACGGCACAGGATGCCCTCTATAAGATCATCGAGGAGCTGGATATCGGGATGCGGAAGCAGTTCACAGAGAAATTCGCCATGATCCGGGCAGAGTTTGACAAGGTATTCCGGGAACTCTTCGGAGGCGGACACGGAAGTCTTGAGCTCATCGAGGATGAAGATATCCTGGAGGCAGGAATCCAGATCGTTTCCCAGCCGCCGGGAAAGAAGCTCCAGAACATGATGCAGATGTCCGGCGGAGAAAAGGCACTGACGGCCATCGCCCTGCTTTTCGCGATCCAGAACTTAAAACCGTCCCCGTTCTGTCTCCTAGATGAGATTGAGGCGGCCCTGGACGATTCCAACGTGGACCGCTACGCGAAATATCTGCATAAACTGACAAAACATACCCAGTTCATCGTCATCACACACCGTCGAGGCACCATGGTCGCCGCTGACCGTCTCTACGGAATCACGATGCAGGAGAAAGGCGTATCCACGCTTGTCTCCGTGAACCTGATTGAAAATGATTTAAAATAGGGAGGATTCGTATGGAAGAGAAGAAAAAAGGCTTTTTCTCGCGCCTCGTCGAAGGTCTCACAAAGACCAGAGAAAACATTGTGTCCGGAATGGATTCCATCTTTTCCGGCTTCTCCGCGATCGATGACGATTTCTACGAGGAGCTTGAGGAGACCCTGATCATGGGCGATATGGGGATCCAGACCACCATGGCGGTCATCGAGGACCTCAAGAAGACCGTAAAAGAACAGCACATCAAGGACCCGGAGCAGTGCCGGGAAGCCCTGATCGCCAGCATCCGCAGCAAGATGGACCTCGGTGAGAACGCATATGAATTCGAACACCGGAAATCTGTCGTTCTTGTTATCGGTGTCAACGGTGTCGGAAAGACCACATCCATCGGAAAGCTTGCGGATCAGTTAAAGGCAGAGGGAAAGAAAGTCGTCCTCGCCGCAGCTGATACCTTCCGCGCTGCAGCCATCGACCAGCTTGCCGAGTGGGCGAACCGCGCGGGCGTGGAGCTGATCGCCCAGAAAGAGGGATCCGATCCTGCTGCCGTGATCTACGACGCCATCTCCGCAGCGAAATCCAGAAATGCGGATGTGCTGATCTGCGATACGGCGGGAAGACTTCACAATAAGAAAAACCTCATGGAGGAGCTTAAGAAGATCAACCGCATCATCGATAAAGAATACCCGGAAGCTTACCGTGAGACTCTCGTAGTCCTCGACGGAACCACAGGGCAGAACGCCCTGGTACAGGCCCGCCAGTTCATGGAAGCAGCTGATATCACCGGCATCATCCTCACAAAGCTTGACGGAACCGCAAAGGGCGGCATCGCCGTTGCGATCCAGTCCGAGCTCGGCATCCCGGTAAAATATGTGGGAGTCGGAGAGAAGATCGATGATCTACAGAAATTCAATTCCGAGGACTTTGTGAAGGCCCTGTTCGCGAAGCAGCCGGAATAACCCGAAAAATATGTCCTGTCAGATGCCTGCGCCAGATGCGGCTGTCCACGGCATTATACAGTAAATGACAGCGTAAGCTGTAACAATAAGGAGAATACAAATGGAAATGCAGGAACTCAGCCTCGAAAAATTTGAAGAAGCTTCCGAGATCGTAAAGAAAGTGACACAGGAGACAAAGCTGATCTACAGCGAATATTTCTCTGAGCGTTACGGAAACAAGATCTATTTTAAACCGGAGAACATGCAGCGTACCGGTGCTTACAAGGTACGCGGCGCTTACTATAAGATCAGCCAGCTCACACCGGAAGAGCGCTCCCGCGGCCTGATCACAGCATCTGCCGGAAACCATGCACAGGGCGTCGCTTACGCCGCAAAGCTTGCAGGCGTTAAGGCGACAGTCGTTATGCCGGTATCCACACCGCTCATCAAGGTAAACCGCACGAAATCCTACGGTGCTGAAGTTGTCCTTTACGGAAATGTCTTCGATGAGGCATGTGCCCACGCTTATGAGCTCGCTGATGAGCACGGATACACCTTTGTTCACCCGTTCAATGACTTAGAAGTCGCTACCGGTCAGGGCAGCATCGCCATGGAGATCATCAAGGAGCTCCCGACCGTAGACTATATCCTCGTTCCGGTTGGCGGCGGCGGACTCTGCACAGGCGTTTCCACCCTGGCAAAGCTCTTAAACCCGAAGATCAAAGTCATCGCCGTTGAACCGGCAGGAGCTGCCTGCTTAAAGGCATCCTTAGAGGCAGGAGAGGTGACAACGGTATCAAAGATCAATACCATCGCTGACGGTACTGCGGTACAGACACCTGGTGACAAGCTGTTCCCGTACCTTCAGGCAAACGTGGATCATGTGATCACAGTGGACGACTCTGAACTGACCTTATCCTTCCTCGATATGGCAGAGAATCACAAGATGATCGTCGAGAACTCCGGACTTTTAACTGTAGCGGCCTTAAAGCATCTTGACTTTAAGGGTAAGAAAGTCGTATCCGTATTGAGCGGTGGAAACATGGACGTTCTCACCATGGCTACCGTTGTCCAGAACGGACTGATGCAGAGAGACCGTATCTTCACCGTAAGCGTTATGCTTCCGGATAAGCCGGGCCAGCTGGCAGCTGTTTCCTCACTGATCGCAAAGGAGCAGGGCAACGTGATCAAGCTGGAGCACAACGTATTTGCCAACGTAAACCGTACCGCAGGCGTAGAGCTCACGATCACTCTCGAGTCCTTCGGAACCGAGCATAAGGATCAGATCATCAAGGCGTTAGAGGCAGCAGGCTACTGCCCGGTGATCACTAAGACGAACGGAATTTATATGTAATATTCATTTATTGCCAGATGTCCAGGCAAATCCGGGCAAGATATGCCTGGATATCTGGCAATTTGTTACTTAGTAAAGGGGAAAATGTATGTACAGAAGCGAAACTCAGACAGCGCTTAATAAGAATATCCTGTATTTTATCCGTTGGACCGCGATCTCCATCGTGATGGGAACCGTCTGCGGCCTTATCGGAACGGCGTTTGGATACGGGGTCATCTATGCCCAGCGGCTGTTTAAGACCCACAGCTTTATGCTGTACCTGATGCCTGTGGCCGGCGTCCTGATCGTCCTGCTCCACCAGATGTTCCATGAGCTCGGAAACAGGGGAACGAACCTGATCTTAGAGTCCATCTCCTCGGACGAGCGGATCCCGATGGCAACGCTGCCCTGTATCTTTATCTCGACGATCTTAAGCCAGGCTGTAGGTGCTTCTGCCGGAAAAGAGGGAGCGGCCTTACAGATCGGCGGATGCATCGGAAATTATTTCGGCGATGTGTTCCATATGGATGAGAGAGATAAGAAAGTCATGATCATGAGCGGCATGAGCGGCTGCTTTGGTGCGATCTTCGGGACGCCGCTTGCGGCAGCCATGTTCGGAATTGAGGTCATCAGCATTGGTGTCGCCTACTACGCGGCTCTCGTTCCCTGCGTATTTGCCTCCTTCATCGGGGCACAGATCTCAGGAGCTCTCGGACTTCACGGCGAATCCTTCCAGATCCTTCATATTCCGGAGTTTTCTCTTGTTCCGGCGCTCTACACCGTTGGTCTCGGTCTTGCCTGCGCTCTTTTAAGTGTCTTCTTCTGCATCCTGCTCCATGAGACCCAGCATCTCTATAAGAATAAGATCGGGAATGTCTACGCGCGGATCCTTGTTGCGGCAGGACTTTCCATCGCGCTGGCGTTTATCTTCGGCCGGGATTACTGCGGAGCCGGATTCAACCTTGTTGAGAAAGCGGTTGACGGGGAATCAGCGTATCTTGGATTTTTGTTAAAAATGATCTTCACGGCAATTGCCCTGGGCGGCGGATTTAAAGGCGGAGAGATCGTTCCAACACTGGCGGTGGGATCTTCCTTCGGATGCACCTTCGGACTGCTCACAGGCTTCGAACCGTCCCTCTGCGCGGCAGCAGGAATGCTCGCCACCTTTGTCGGTGTCACAAACTGCCCGATCGCAACCATGTTCCTGGGATTCGAGCTTTTTGGCTTTGAGGCAATGCCGTACTTTGCGGTAGCGGTTGCCATCAGCTTTACGCTGTCGGGATATTATGGTCTCTACAGCGGACAGAAGTTTACATACTCCAAGACAAAGGCAGAGTTTATTAACCGGAAGGCGCACTAAAGCTAACAGACCGTGCTTCTGTACATCAGGAGTCATGACTGGTTTAAGCAGCTGATTGCTTAAGCAGCTCAAAAGAAGTAAATGGTAAACAGCAGTCGGGTATTACGGAAATAATCCTTAGGATACTGTTCACGCTTTGCGCAAACATCCTTAGTTACAATAATTTTCCGCGATATCCGATTGCTTTTTTATTGCGGAGATGTTATGATAATCGTTAAAGGTCTATATACATGCGGTGCTGTCATGAACCATCGGGCTGTTGTTTTATCCATATGCCCAGGTGTTCATGAAAGTTAAAAGGGAAACAGGTCAAAAGCCTGTGCGAGCCCGTCACTGTAGATCCGGAGTGCATGAGCATTGTCCGTTGTAAGCGGACAGTCACTGGCAGTTCCTGCCGGGAAGGCGTTTCATGCGCGATGATGGATGAGCCAGGAAACCTGCCGGATGTCTGCTGGGAGAAAAAAGAACCAGGCTGGGACCTGAAAATTCATTTTTCAAGCGAGGAGAAGAGTAAATGAGAAAAGCAAACCTTTATGCCGTTATGACAGCGGCAGCCGTATCCATGGCGATCCTTTCCGGATGCTCCGGAAGCCAGACAGCAGTAACAACTGCTGCAGAGACTACTACAGTCGCAGAGACAACCGCGGAGGAAACTACAGCAGAAGCGACAGAGGCTGAAGAAGAGGACGAAGAGAATTACGATACAGGAGATGCTTCCATGGATAACACAAGAAATCAGGATGAGATCGGCGAGAATGAGCTTCTCGTAGTAAGCTTTGGTACAAGCTATAATGACAGCCGCAGACTGACGGTCGGTGCCATCGAGAACGCCATCGAGAAAGCATTCCCGGACTATTCCGTTAGAAGAGGCTTCACAAGCCAGATCATCATTGACCATGTAAAGAAAAGAGACAATGTTGCGATCGATAACGTGACAGAGGCTTTAAACCGTGCCATCGATAACGGTGTCAAGAATCTTGTTGTACAGCCGACCCACCTTATGAACGGTCTTGAGTACACAGATCTTGTAAATGAGTTAGCAGAAAACTCAGACGCATTCGAGCATGTTGCTGTCGGCGAGCCGCTTTTAACTTCCGATGATGACTTCAAGACTGTGATCTCCGCGATCACAGACGCAACAAAGGAGTATGATGACGGTGAGACAGCAATCTGCTTCATGGGCCACGGCACAGAGGCTGATTCCAACGCTGTTTACCAGAAAATGCAGGATATGTTAAAGGAAGAGGGCTTTGACAACTACTATGTAGGTACTGTTGAGGCAACTCCGTCCTGTGAGGATGTTATTGCACAGGTAAAAGAGGGCTCCTACAAGAAGGTCGTTTTAGAGCCGCTTATGATCGTAGCTGGTGACCATGCGAACAACGATATGGCCGGTGACGATGACGATTCCTGGAAGAGCCAGTTTGAGGCTGCAGGTTATGAGGTTACCTGCCTTGTAAGAGGACTCGGTGAACTCGAGCCGATCCAGCAGCTCTTTGTGCAGCATGCCCAGGCTGCCGTTGACAGTCTCACAAAATAAGATAGCTCACTATGGGCGGTCGATGATTCGACCGCCTTTTTCTGATACAGGAATGTAGTGATGCTGCCTTATCTGAAGCAGCCAGAATGCTGATAGCAGGCGCTGCACTGATGTTTTGAAGGGAGAGGAAAATTTATGCATAAATTAAAACAGTTTACATTTATACTTGCCGCGGTCTGCGCCCTGTCCACAGCATGTGGACAGTCCGGCACGGCTGAGACAGCATCTGCCTCTGCTGCAGAAACCAAGGCTGAAACTACGGTGGAAACGACTGCCGTTGAGCCAAAAGCCGACGTTGCCTCCGGCGATGAGACCGCTGCGGAACAGACCCTTGACACTGTTGGGCTCATTCCGGTATCCGCAGCGGACCTGAAAGAGGGAACTTACGATATTTCCGTAGAGTCCAGTTCCTCCATGTTTAAGATCACAGCCTGTGCCCTGACCGTCAAGGACGGCGCGATGACCGCGAGAATGACCATGGGCGGAACCGGATATCTCTATGTCTACATGGGAACCGGTGAAGAGGCATCAAAAGCCCCGGAATCCGATCTTATCTCCTTTGAAGAGAATTCTGATGGGACTCACAGCTTTACGGTCCCGGTGGAGGCATTAAATGAGGCAGTTCCGTGTACCGCATTCAGCAGGAAGAAAGAGAAATGGTATGACAGAGAACTTGTCTTTGAGACATCGGGAATCCCGGAAGACGCGTTTCTCAATACGACCTTAAAGACCGTGGAAAATCTCGGTCTCGCAGATGGAACCTATACTGTGGAAGTCGCTCTGAACGGCGGATCCGGCCGTGCGTCCGTGGAGTCCCCGGCGGTGGTCGAGGTGAAGGACGGAAAGGCAGAAGCGACGATCATCTGGAGCAGCTCCAACTACGACTATATGCGGGTGGACGAGGAAAAGCTTCTTCCGGTAAATACGGAAGGAAATTCCACCTTCGTGATCCCGGTGACTGGTTTTGACAGCCCGCTGACTGTTTACGCCGACACGACGGCCATGAGCACTCCACATGAGATCGAATACACGCTGACCTTTGATTCCAGCACGCTGGAAGAACAGAAACAATAACAAGGTATGGACAAGAACAGAATTCATTTATCTCGCAGAAGGCGGGAGACAGATAAGAGGCACAGGCGGTATGTCAGCTGCCTCACCGTGATTCTTTTAAGTGCAGTCATGTTATGTGCTGGGTGCACCGGGAAAGACGCGGAGGGAAGCTCTGCCGGTGGCTCTGGGAAACAGACCGCTGCGGCAGACAGCCAGCAAAACGAAGCCGGCAGCAGCACTGAGGCAGCCCCAAAAACGGAGACAGCTGCTACAGCTTCCCGCAGCTGGAGCAATATGTCCCCGGTAAGTTCCATGGATCTTCTCTATGCGGATCAGTTTTCCGTGGATGATTATGAGAATGACATCTCGCTCATCACCGTCGGGGATACAGACCAGTTCCTTCTTCTGCCGGAAGGTGTGTCCGCACCAGCCGGACTGCCGGATTCCATCAAAATCCTCCAGAAACCGGTAAATAATATCTATCTTGTGGCGACATCCGCCATGGATGATTTCATTCACCTGGACGCGCTGGATTTGATTGCGCTCTCCGGCACAAAGGACACCGGATGGTATCTGCCGGAAGCAAAAACGGCAATGGAAGAGGGAAAAATTGCCTATGCCGGAAAGTACAGTGCTCCGGACTACGAGAAGATCTTAAGCAGTGACTGCGGTCTCGCTGTGGAGTCCACCATGATCTATCACACTCCCGAGGTAAAAGAACAGCTGGAACGCCTCGGCATCCCGGTCCTTGTGGAGCGGTCCAGCTATGAGAGCCATCCCCTGGGAAGAATGGAGTGGATCCGGCTCTACGGTGTCCTGACGGGAAAAGAGGCTGAGGCGGAGCAGGTATTTCGCGAAAATATGGACGCTCTGTCCGATGTTCTCGACATGAAACCATCCGGAAAGACGGCAGCGTTTTTCTATGTGACGAATTCCGGCAGCGTCAATGTCAGGAAGAATGGGGACTATATCGCCAAAATGATCGCCCTGGCAGGCGGAACTTACGTTCCCGGGAATGCCGGTTCCGGCGAGAACGCGCTTTCGACGATGAACATGGATTTTGAGTCCTTCTATGCCGCCGCGAAGGAAGCGGATGTGCTGATCTACAACAGTACCATTGACGGGGAACTCACCATGATCGATGAGCTTTGCACAAAAAATCAGCTTTTTGCGGATTTCAAGGCAGTGAAAGAGGGCAATGTCTGGTGTACCGGGAAGGACATGTTCCAGGAGACCATGGGCCTGGGGGATATGATCCGGGATATGAATGCGGTGTTTGCCGACGATACCGAATATAGCTTTACATATCTTCATCAACTGAAGTGACACGCAGGTGACAGCTGATCAGCAGCACGGGATCGTCACTGCGTTGAATTCACACCTGCTGATGAGAACACGAAAAAGTTTAAATTATAGTAACTGTTCAGTAGGTCTGCGCACTTGCTGCGCTGACCGTAAGAAAACATAGGCTGGAAGGTAAAAATCCCATCAGCGAAGCTGATCTGGAATGGATTTTTGCACGAAACTATGAAGGTACTGAATAGTTACAAATTATAAATGAAAGGGGGGAGAACGCCTATGTCAACCCAGCCTAAGCGGATCGTCCGGGCCTACCTGCTGTTATTTGTCCTGCTTGCAGCCTTAAGCTTTCTAAACCTGGCCGTCGGCAGTGTGCGCGTATCGGCATCAGATATTTTTGCGGCCCTGGGCAGAAAAGAGGGGACTGATATGACCCGCCACATTCTCTTTGATATCCGTCTCCCCAGAATGCTGGCGGCGTTGATCCTCGGCGGGGCGTTATCGGTGTCGGGTTTTCTGCTGCAGACATTTTTCTCGAATCCCATCGCCGGCCCCTTCGTCCTTGGAATCTCTTCCGGCGCGAAGCTCGTCGTCTCGATCTTCATGATCCTGTTTCTCGGACAGGGACTCATCATGAATTCCTGGGTCATGATCGGTGCGGCTTTTCTCGGTGCCATGGCCGCCATGGGCTTCGTGCTGGCGGTCTCAAAAAAACTTCCTCAGATGTCCATGTTAGTGGTAAGCGGGATCATGATTGGATATATCTGTTCGGCGGCAACGGATTTTATCGTGACCTTCGCTGATGATTCCAATATTGTGAACCTCCACAACTGGTCCATGGGCAGCTTTTCCGGCATCTCCATGGATGGGGTAAAGATCTGCCTCCTTGTGACTGCAGCAGCTTTCTTTTGTTCCATGCTGCTCTCAAAAGCTATGGGTGCCTATCAGCTGGGGGAGGTCTACGCGAGAAACATGGGTGTCAATATCAAACGATTCCGGATCGAGCTGATCCTGTTATCCAGCGTCCTTTCCGCCACAGTGACAGCCTTTGCGGGCCCCGTCTCCTTCGTGGGGATCGCGGTACCCCATGTGATCAAACAGCTGTTTAAGACCGCGAAGCCCATCGTTGTGATCCCGGGCTGTTTCCTTGGCGGTGCAGTATTCTGCCTGTTCAGCGATCTGCTGGCGAGAACATTGTTTTCACCGACAGAACTTTCCATCAGTTCTGTGACAGCGGTGTTCGGAGCGCCGGTGGTGATCGCCATGATGATAAAAAGAGTGAAACGTTGATTGGGACAGCCTGAAAGGAGAACCTATGCAGAACTACCTGACAGCAGACAATTTAACCGTCGGATACCGCGGAAAACCGATCTTGTCCGACATCTCCATGAACATCCGCCGCGGATCCATCGTCACGCTGATCGGACCGAACGGGGCTGGAAAATCCACGATCTTAAAGAGCATCATCCGGGAACTTTCCCCATTAGGCGGAAGTGTATTTCTTGACGGCACAGCCCTGGAGGATTACTCGGATCCTGACTTTGCGAAAAAGACCGCGGTGGTCATGACGGGGCGGCCGGATCCGGAGCTTATGACGTGTTTTGACGTGGCGGCAGCAGGAAGATATCCGTATACCGGGCGGTTCGGGATCCTGTCCAAAGAAGATAAGAAAAAGGTCATGGATGCCCTCGAAATGGTCCAGTGCGAAAGCCTTGCGGATGTCCTGTTCCAGAACACCAGTGACGGGCAGAAACAGCGGATCCTCTTAGCCCGGGCGATCTGCCAGGAACCGGAGCTTCTCGTTCTCGACGAGCCCACATCCTTTCTCGATATCCGGCACAAACTGGAGCTTCTCGATATCTTAAAGAAACTGGTCCATGAGCGCAATCTGGCAGTCCTCATGTCGCTTCACGAGCTGGATCTTGCGGAGAGGATCTCCGACTATGTGCTCTGCGCGGAAAACGGGACCATCGGGAGAACAGGGACGCCCCTGGATGTGTTTGAGGGAGACTATATCGCAAAGCTCTATGGAATCGAGCACGGGAGCTATCTGACGTCCCTTGGATTTCCGGAGCTCCCGAGAACAGACGGAGCGCCTAGGGTCTTTGTCATCGGCGGCATGGGGAGCGGGATTCCGGTGTATCATGCCTTAAACCGGGCGGGGATCCCCTTTGCTGCGGGCGTGATCCATGAAAACGATATGGAGTACCAGACAGCGAGTGTGCTGGCAGCAGAAGTGATCCGGGAAGCAGCCTTCGAACCGGTGGGAGAGCAGCCGTTTCTTAGGGCGAAGAAAGTATTAGAGTCCTGTGAGGCCGTTTTCTGCCCGCTAAACGTCTTCGGAACTATGAATGAAAAAAACCGGGAACTTCTCCGGATCGGAACGGAACTCGGAAAATTACGGCAAATTCATCTTGACAAATCTGATTCCGGTGATATACTAAATGACAAGTGAAAAAACAACACGTTGACAGGAAGAGTACGTTCGGAAACTGCTCAGAGAGGGATACATTTGGTGAGAGTTATCCTGCACGGAACGAGCTGAAGACCACCCTGGAGTGTCCCTTAATCGGGAACGGTGATTCCGTTATCATCAAATGAAGTGGTATAGAAATTCTATACAAGCAGGGTGGAACCACGGGTAATCTCGTCCCTTGATTATGTGAAAACGCATAATCAAGGGACTTTTTTATTTACGCGAACAACGAGCCAAAGTCCGCGCTTGCGCGAGACCTTGGCGACTGCCGCGATAACAAGGGGAAACTCGCGAAGCGTGTTTTCACTTGGTTGCGCGAGTGACAAAACAGAGACTGTGTTCACACAGGAAACTGAAAACGCGGTATTACAAGCCACGGCTCGCGTGAGATTTTCACTGAGAAAAAGCAGCTGTAAAATATCTCGGCTGCACGAAATTTTTCCAAGAGAAAAAGGAGAATGAACATGAAAGTAACATTAAAAGACGGCTCTTTTAAAGAGTATGCACAGCCGATGGCTGTCATCGACATCGCAAAAGACATCAGCGAAGGTCTTGCAAGAATGGCCTGTGTCGCAGAGATCGACGGAGAAGTAAAGGATCTGCGCACTATCGTTGACAAGGACTGCACTTTAAATATCTTCACAGCAAAGGATCCGGAAGGACTTGCAGCACTCCGCCACACAGCAAGCCATGTAATGGCTCAGGCGATCAAGCGAATCTGGCCGGAGACAAAGCTTGCGATCGGTCCATCCATTGCTGACGGTTTCTACTACGATATCGACCGTGATGAGCCGGTAACATCCGACGACCTCGCAAAGATCGAGGCTGAGATGAAGAAGATCATCAAGGAAGCTCTCCCGTTAGAGCGTTTTGAGCTTCCGAGAGCAGAGGCGATCGCCCTTATGAAAGAGAAGAACGAGCCGTACAAGGTAGAGCTCATTGAGGATCTTCCGGAAGATTCCATCATCAGCTTCTACAAGCAGGGTGAGTTCACCGACCTCTGTGCAGGTCCGCACCTCATGAACACAAAGGAAGTCGGCAAGGCATTCAAGCTCATGAACATCGCAGGCGCTTACTGGCGCGGAAGCGAGAAGAACAAGATGCTGACCCGTATCTATGCAACAGCCTTTGCGAAAAAAGAGGACTTAGACGCTTACGTTACCATGATGGAAGAGGCGAAGAAGCGTGACCACAGAAAGCTCGGCAAAGAGCTCGGTCTCTTCATGATGAGCGATGCAGGCCCAGGATTCCCGTTCTTCCTTCCAAAGGGAATGATCTTAAAGAACACACTGCTTGACTACTGGCGCGAGATTCACAAAAAAGCAGGTTATGTAGAGATCTCCACACCGATCATCTTAAACAGAAGTCTCTGGGAGACATCCGGTCACTGGGATCACTATAAGAACAACATGTATACAACCGTCATCGACGGCGAAGATTACGCCATCAAACCGATGAACTGCCCGGGCGGCGTTCTTGTTTACGCTTCCGAGCCGCGTTCCTACCGTGACCTTCCGCTCCGTATGGGTGAGCTCGGTATCGTTCACCGCCATGAGAAATCCGGTCAGCTTCACGGACTCATGCGTGTACGCTGTTTCACACAGGATGATGCCCATATCTTCATGACTCCTGAGCAGATCCGTGATGAGATCAAGAACGTAGCAGGTCTGATCAACCAGGTATATTCCCTGTTCGGATTCAAATATCATGTAGAGCTTTCCACAAGACCGGAAGACTCCATGGGAAGCGACGAGGACTGGGAGCTTGCAACAAGCTCCTTACAGGGCGCATTAGACGACCTTGGACTTGACTATGTGATCAACGAAGGAGACGGCGCATTCTACGGTCCGAAGATTGACTTCCATCTTGTAGACGCTATCGGCAGAACATGGCAGTGCGGTACGATCCAGCTTGACTTCCAGCTTCCGCAGCGTTTCGAGCTTGAGTACATCGGCGCTGACGGTGAGAAGCACAGACCGATCATGATCCACCGTGTATGCTTCGGTTCCATCGAGCGTTTCATCGGTATCCTGATCGAGCACTTCGCTGGCGCATTCCCAACATGGCTCGCACCGGTTCAGGTTAAGGTTCTCCCGATCTCCGAGAAGTACGAGGAGTACGCAAAATCTGTCAAAGCAGCTCTTGACGCGGCTGACATCCGCGCTGAGATCGATCTCCGTTCCGAGAAGATCGGCTACAAGATCCGTGAGGCTCAGGGACAGAAGATCCCGTACATGTTAGTTGTCGGCCAGAAGGAGCAGGCAGATGGAACTGTATCCGTAAGAAGCCGCTTCAAGGGCGATGAGGGCGCTGAAGATCTCAACGTATTTATCGCAAACATCAAGGCTGAGATCGCAGGCCGTGTAAACCGTCCGGTCGAGGTTAAAAAGGAAGAGGAGAAATAATTCTCTGATCGTTTGGCCAGGTGCTGAAATTTTAAATTTTCGCCGGTCTTCGGAACTTTCCGGGGGCCGGCTTTTTTTCTGTTTTTTGTCTGTCTGCTTGCACTTTTTTCCGAATGATGGTATCATATTACGGAATATGACCGTTGGGAGGTTTATCAATTGGCGAAGAAAAAGAACAAGAAAGTCGTTCGTTATCGCCGGCCCCTGAATATCAATGTGGGTATGATCATTTTTGCCCTCATTTTCTTATATATGGCGTTTTATCTCTATACCTACCTTCGCAGGGACAAGGTGGAGTTTTATGAAGTTGTGGAGGGAAGTATCGTAAACGATACGAGGCACACCGGAATCATTTTCCGGACAGAGGAGCCGAAATACACGGACCGTGCCGGAAATATCAACTTTTATCTGAGAGAGGGGAAGAGAGCAGCTGTCGGTACGAGAGTCTATTCCATCGATGAGACGGGAACGCTTTCCGCCCTGCTCGCGGAAAAAACGGACGGGTCTGTAGCCCTCTCAAAGGAAAACCTCGCTTCCTTAAAAAAGCAGCTGTCCAGCTTCAGCCAGACATTCACGAACGAAGATTTCCGGGAGGTCTATGATACGAAAAACACCCTGGATGCGGAAGTTCTGGAGTATGTGAGCGTTGATACCTTAAAAAATCTCGACAGCGCAGTCTCTGAACTGGGCGGAAATTTCACCCAGGTGCGGGCGGATCAGTCAGGCATTGTATCCTACTCGGTGGATTCCATGGAGACACTGACACCGAATCAAGTGACAGCAGATATGTTTGATAAAAGTTCCTATAAAAAATCCAGCGTTCGCTCTGGACAGCTTGTGGAGACCGGGGCCCCGGCCTACAAGATCATCACCTCCGAGGACTGGTCCATCGTGTTCCCAATGTCGGAGCAGGAACTTACCACTTATAATGGAAAGACTTCCCTCACCGTAAAGTTTAACGGCAGGGATCTTGAGACTTCCGGCGCGTTCTCTACCGTGACAGGCGGGGACGGAAAGACATACGGAAAACTCGATTTTTCTAAATATATGGAACAGTTTGTTTCCGACCGATATGTGGATTTTGAGATCGTGACCGATGAGGTCCGGGGACTCAAGATCCCGAGAAGCTCCGTCACCGATGTGACTTTCTATGTGATCCCGAAGGATTATTACGTGAGCGCAAAGAAGGATTCTTCCGATTCCTCCTCCGTCTCCCAGAGCGGCTTCCGCAAGGAGACCTACGCGGATGGAAAGACGGTGGGTGTCATCACTTCGTGCACGATCTACTACGCGGATGATGAGTACTATTACGTAGATGCCGGGGAGAACAGTGAACTGAAAGCCGGGGATTTCCTTACAAAGGACGATTCCGAAGAGCGTTACCAGATCGGAATGACCCAGACCGTACAGGGCGTCTACAATATCAACCGTGGATACGCAGTATTCAGAAGGATTGAGATTCTTTCTTCGAATGATGAGTATTACACCATCAAAAAGGGCACCGATTACGGTCTGTCCGTCTACGACCACATCGTCCTGGATGCCAATGCCGTGACCGGAAACGGAATGATCATCTATCAGTAGGAGGTTTTTATCATGTCAGTTGCAGAGAATATAAAGAACGTAAGGGAACGCATGAACGCAGCCTGCCTTCGCGCGGGAAGAGATCCGAAGGAGGTCACCCTGATCTCCGTCAGCAAGACGAAGCCGGTCTCCATGTTGATGGAGGCCTATGAGGCGGGAGAGCGCGACTTCGGCGAGAATAAGGTACAGGAGATCACGGAGAAGCGCCCGCAGATCCCGGAGGACGCAAAGTTTCACATGATCGGTCATCTCCAGACAAACAAGGTCGGACAGGTCATCGACAAAGTGGTCCTGATCCACTCCTGTGACAGCGTTCACCTGGCAGAGAAGATCGAGAAGGAAGCCGCAAAGCGCGATATGATCGCCAATGTGCTCCTTGAGGTCAATGTGGCGAGAGAGGAGAGCAAATTCGGCATGTTCTTAGAGGACGTAATTCCGAATTTAAAGGAGATCCAAGCATTTCCCCATGTCTGCGTAAAGGGAATGATGACCATTGCGCCAAATGTCGAAAATGCAGAAGAAAATCGAAAATATTTTAAAGAATTATATCAATTATATGTTGACATCAAAAGTAAAAACATTGATAATGGTACTATGAGTGTGCTGTCCATGGGTATGACCGGCGACTTCGATGTAGCCGTTGAGGAGGGCGCAACCATGATTAGAGTAGGAACCGGAATCTTTGGTTCCAGATAGATTGGAGAGAACTAGATATGAGCTTTTTAGGCAAGATTATGGATACGATGCGTCTGAACGACGATGAAGATGACGATTACTTCTTAGATGACGATTATGAGGATGAGAAACCGGCGAGAAAAGGCCTTTTCAAGAAGCAGACAGCCGATGATTTAGATGATTATGAGGAGGAGAAGCCGAGATTTTTACCTCGCGCCACCAACAGCAATAAGGTCGTTCCGATGCGCCGCGGAAGCGGAATGGAAGTTTCCTTAATTAAACCGACTTCCTTAGATGACGCAAAGGAAATCTGCGATTACCTGCTTGCCGGAAAGGCAGTTGTACTTAATATGGAAGGAATCCACACCGAGACCGCACAGCGGATCATCGATTTCACATCCGGATCCACATATTCCATGAACGGAAATCTCCAGAAAATTTCCAACTACATTTTTATCGCAACCCCGCAGTCCGTTGAGCTGTCCGGCGACTTCCAGGATCTTCTTACCGGAGGAAACTTAGACGTATCCGGACTCAACATCCATCTTTAATCAGGAATCCATATGGAAAAGGAAGAACAGCTTTTTAGAAAGCGGATCCAGGAACTAGCGGAAAACGCCTACTCCCGCGATATCCCGCTTCACACAGATTTTCTGACGCTCGCAGAACAGACTGTCTTCCAGAATATGTCGGCTACGTTGCCGCCGGTGAAGTACGTACTTTCCGGCGGCTTTCCGATGTCTGAAAGAAAGGTTTTGTGCTTTCCGGCGTCCTATGAAGAGGAACTTTTCGCGCCGCCCTTCGTGTGCTTAAAGATCGTTCCCGCAAACAGGCGCTTCGCGGAGGAGCTGACCCACAGAGACTATCTCGGGGCGATCATGAATCTTGGAATCGAAAGGGCCATGATCGGGGACATCGTCCTGCAGGACGGAAATGCCTGGGCGTTTGTCATGGAAAAGATGAGCAGATACCTTGCGGAGAATCTCACGATGATCCGGCACACCTCTGTTGTCACGGAGATCACGGCAGATTTTTCTGAGCTTCCGGAGCCCGAGATGGAGGAAGTTTCCGGAACAGTGAGTTCCGTCCGCCTGGATTCTGTTATCGCGCTTTGCGGAAGACTTTCCAGGACGAGGGCAGCATCATATATTGAAGGCGAGAAGGTGTCTGTCAACGGGGCTGTCTGCACGAATGTATCGCTGAATTTGCGGGGCGGAGAGATCTTATCGATCCGCGGAATCGGCAAATTCCGGTTCGGAGAGCCGGGAAATCTTACGAAAAAGGGTCGGACATCCGTCGTGGTGTACCGCTATAAATAGGAGGTTAGCCTTATGATCACAGAACATGTAAACCGGATCCCGGTCCATCTCGACGGAAAGACCATTTATGATATCGTACTGGAAGATTCTTTTGATGCCCTTGCAAAGGAGATCTCCGCGCTGGGCACTGAGAAGAAAAAGATCTGCATCATCGCGGATTCCAACGTGGCTGACTTGTATCTTGACGAAGTGACAAAGATCCTTTCCGGCTGCTGCCGTGAGGTCACATCCTACGTGTTCCCGGCAGGAGAAGAGAATAAGAATCTGAAGACGGTCCAGGGCGCTTACGAGCACCTGATCTTAAAACATTATGACAGAAAGGATCTTCTTGTGGCTTTAGGTGGTGGCGTCACGGGAGACCTCTGCGGATTCGTCGCTGCAACCTATCTCCGCGGCGTGGATTTCGTCCAGATCCCGACAACACTGTTGTCCCAGGTGGACTCCGGAATCGGTGGGAAGACCGGTGTGGACTTTGATTCCTACAAAAATATGGTAGGCGCTTTCCACATGCCGAAGCTTGTATACACGAATGTGTCCGTACTTCGCACACTTCCGGACGATCAGTTCTCCGGCGGCATGGGGGAAGTCATCAAGCACGGCCTGATCCGCGATAAAGAGTACTTTGGCTGGATCCAGACGAATAAGGAGAAGATCCTCGCAAAAGATGCGGACACCTTAAAGCTTCTGATCCAGGGCAGTGATTTTATTAAGCGGGAGGTCGTTGAGATCGACCCGACGGAGCAGAATGAGCGCGCGACCTTAAACTTTGGCCACACATTAGGCCATGCCATCGAGAAATTAAAGAACTTTACGATGCTTCACGGCCACTGTGTCGCTGTCGGTGCCCTGGCTGCCATGAATATCTGCAAAGAGCGCGGACTTGTAAAACAGGATGAGATCGACGCGTACAAGGCACTGATGGAGTATTTCTCTATCCCGACATCCGTTTCCGGCCTTGATAGGGAAGAAGTCATCGCTGCGACAAAAAATGATAAGAAGATGGAAGCCGGCGTTATCAAGTTTATTCTTTTAGACCGTGTGGGTCATGCCTATATCGACCGCACCGTCACGAAGGATGAGATGGAGCGCGCCCTGGCAGCTATTTTCAGATAGGAGTTTTTATGAATACCATCGGAAAACGCTACGGTGTTCTTGCCGTATGTGCCGCCCTGCTCATCGCCCTGGACCAGTGGGCGAAGAGTATGGCTTACAGCACTCTGCGGGTCAACGGGCCGCTTGTGCTGATCAAGGGAGTCTTTGAGCTTCTGTACTCGGAAAACAGGGGCGCTGCCTTTGGAATTCTTCAGGGAAAACAGTGGTTTTTCTTCCTGGTTGCTGCGGCTGTCGTGATCGCGGTCCTTGTTTTTGTGGCAAAGCTTCCTTCCGGGAACCGGTATCTGCCGCTCTATATTTCCATGGTCCTTCTTCTTTCCGGCGCAGTCGGAAATCTGATCGACCGTGCGGTGAGAGGATTTGTGGTGGATTTCTTCTACTTCAGCCTCATCGATTTCCCGATCTTCAATGTGGCCGACTGTTATGTAGTCTGCGCGGCCGGACTTCTGATCCTTCTCATCGGCTTTTTCTATAAGGAAGATGAGCTTTCCTTCCTTTCATCGAAAAAAGGAGAGTAACCAGTGAGAGAAGAATATTTTGTGACGGAGGAGACGGCGGGAGACCGGATCGATAAGTTCCTTGCGGAACAGTATGAGAATCTTTCACGCTCCTTCCTCCAGAAGCTTTTAAAATCCGGGGAAGTTATGGTAGGCGGACGCCCGGTGAAGGCAAGCTACAAGGTGGCTGAGGGGGATCTGATCTCCTTCGAGGTGCCGGAGGCTGTGGAGCCGGAGATCGTGCCGGAGGATATTCCACTGGATATTTTATATGAGGACCATGATGTGATCCTTGTAAATAAGCCGAAGGGGATGGTGGTCCATCCGGCTGCTGGACATTATACGGGGACATTGGTGAATGCGCTGATGTTTCACTGTAAGGAAGACCTCTCCGGGATCAACGGAGTTCTGCGCCCGGGAATCGTCCACAGGATCGATATGGACACCACCGGCGTCATCATTGCATGCAAGAATGATCTCGCCCACAATTCCATAGCGGCACAGCTCAAGGAGCATTCCATCACCCGCCGTTATCAGGCGATTATTCACGGAGCCCTGAAGGACGATGAGGGAGTGATTGACGAACCTATCGGGAGAAGCCCAAAGGATCGGAAGAAGATGGCAGTCAATTATAACAACGGAAAACCCGCAGTGACCCATTACAAGGTGCTCACACGGTTTAAGGATTTCACTCATATCGAGTGCCGCCTGGAGACGGGTAGAACGCACCAGATCCGCGTCCACATGGCAAGCATTGGACATCCGCTCTTGGGTGATGCCGTTTATGGTCCGGCGAAATGCCCGTATAAGCTTCAGGGGCAGACGCTGCACGCAGGGATTTTAGGGTTCGTGCATCCGCGGACGGGGGAGTATATGGAGTTTTCGGCGCCGCTGCCGGAGTATTTTGAGGAGCTTTTGAGAAAATTGCCGGGATAATTTTTCCCGGCTTTTTTTGTGCAATAAGAAATTCCTCGAAACGTGCCAATGATGCGCACTCGCACGAGGATGTGGATTATCGCAAGCGACCACGCTCGGCGCGAGAATGTGCCAAGGCACATTCTTACTTATTCTGCTTTATGCATATACTGATACAAAAATTCAGAAAATTTATGGGATAACTCTTGCATATTAAGCGCAATTTTTGTATAATATAGCTATCAGAAAGCTTGATGACAGAAAGGAGCTGTGGCATATGAGTGATAACCTTATTATTACGATCGGAAGAGAATGCGGAAGCGGAGGAAGACATATCGGGCAGGCATTAGCAGAAAAACTCGGTGTAAAATGTTATGACAAAGAGCTCCTGAATCTGGCCGCAAAAGAGAGCGGTCTCTGTAAAGAGCTGTTTGAGACCCACGACGAGAAGCCGACGAGCAGTTTCTTATATTCCCTGGTAATGGATACATATTCCCTTGGATATACGAACTCTGCATATATGGATATGCCGATCAACCACAAGATCTTCCTTGCGCAGTTTGATACGATCAAAAACCTTGCGGACAAGGAATCCTGCGTAATTATCGGACGCTGTGCTGACTACGCACTGGCTGATTATCCGAACGTGGTATCCGTATTTATTACAGCCGACGAGGACGTGAAGATTAAGACTTTGATGGAACGCCATAAGATTTCTGAGTCCCAGGCGAAGGATGTCATGATCAAGACTGATAAAAAACGTGCCAGCTACTATAACTATTATTCCAGCAAGCGCTGGGGCGATTCCAAGAGCTACGATCTCTGCATGAACAGCAGCAAGATCGGTTATGACGGAGTTGTGAAGATGATCCAGGATTTTGTGGAGATCAAGAAAGGTTATAAGAAGTAAGTGATATTAAGATTGGGCAGGGAGCAGAGTTAAATCTGTTGCCTGCCCGTTTTTTTATGTCTGAAAATTATAACAACAAAAGTTGACATAAATCGAAATAGAGCTGTTCCACTATGTTTAGTGTAATAGAAATACATCCAGAGTTATTGCACGGAGTTTGAAAATTTAAGTAATCCTGTTTTGTGTTTGAGATTAATCTCAACTTAGATATTGCATCTTAACTCAAAATAAGTTATAATACAGAAAATAAGTTAAGATTGGAGGCAAACTCATGGACTATCTCGATAAAGTCCTTGGAATCAAAGTGGTTTATGAGAATGTGGAGTTTCAGCATCTACCCAATTTTATATCCACAAGGTATCGCTTACAGAAGGTGGCAATGAATGGACAAGAAGCAATCTTCGTTTACCCTACGACGGAACTGGAGCAAATTGAAGTGCTGAAAAAGCATATTGCACGAATACAAAAAAATGGAAATCTGCCTGTCGTACTGATCTTAAAAGAAATCACATCTCGACAAAAAGAATATTTGATTCGTGAGAAAATTCCTTTTATTGTAGAAAAAAGGCAGATTTATTTACCCTTTATGGCATTATATCTACAGGAACGATGCAGTGCAGAAAAGCATATAAGGGAGGAAATTCTTCCATCGGCACAGATGCTGTTGCTGCATTTCATCTATAAAGGCGCACAAGAACTGTCTACAAGCCAAGCTGCGAAAGACTTAGAACTGACACCAACCTCTATATCGCGAGCATCGAAACAGCTGGAGGAAATGGGATTGCTGCAGACCAAGAAAATAGGTGTACAGAAGATTCTGTTATCTGAGGATTCACCTAAAGAATTGTTCCAGAAAGCCGAGGGTAAGCTTCTGAATCCGATAAAGCGAACCGTCTATATTCCAAAAGAATTTGTTGGAACAGATTTGTTAGAAAGCGGATACTCAGCACTGGCTGAGTGCTCTATGCTGAACGCGCCGAACGTCAAATGTTATGCAACAGAAAAAATATCTCAATGGAAGAATATTATGACAAACAGCTTGCAGGATTCACAGATGCAGGTAGTTGTAGAAATGTGGAGATACGATCCCAGAAAATTGTCCAAACGACTCCTGGTGGATGAACTCTCATTGGCATTGGCATTGAGAGAAGATGCAGATGAACGAGTTGAAGAAGCAGTAGAAGAAATGTTGAATGAACTATGGGGGAAGATAGATGGTTACAGGAATTGACAGCTTCAAAGAATGGTTCAAGGGCAGCGAAGAACAGTATGCGATTATTGGAGGAACAGCGTGTGATATTCTGATGACGGAGGAAGGTCTGGATTTCCGCGCAACAAAGGATATTGATCTCGTTCTGATTGTAGAAGCTGTTGATGCGAATTTCGGAAAGAAATTTTGGGGCTATGTAAAACAGGCAGGATATGAATATTGCAATAAAAGTTCGGGAGTGCCGCAGTTTTACCGTTTCAGTCATCCAAGTTCAAACCAATATCCAGGAATGATCGAACTTTTTACTCGAAGGCTGGAGGCCATTCAACTTCCAGACGATGCAGTATTGACACCATTGCCAATAGATGAAGATATTTCGAGCTTGTCTGCAATTCTTTTGGACAATGCTTACTACGAATTTTTGAAACAGGGAAAAGTTACTGTGGATGGGGTAACTGTTTTAGAAGCGGCTTATTTGATTCCATTTAAGGCAAAAGCATGGATGGATTTGACAGATCGTAAAGCTGCAGGAGAACATGTTGACAGTAAGAATATTAAGAAACATAAGAATGATGTTTTTCGCCTTACAGAATTGATTGATCCAACGGCTAAGATTGTGACTCCTCAGGGAGTTTATGCAGATGTTCAGGAATTCGTGCATCGAATGCAAAACGAAAACGTTGATATTAAGCAGTTAGGGCTGGTGGGCAGAACGAAAGAGCGGATTCTGGAAGAATTAAAAGAAATGTATATTGCGCAAGGATTATAGAGACGAAGCAATTAGCTCTGTCTGGTGAAATGTTCCATTGGGTATAAATTGAAAAAGTATATTAACACGGACTACAAAAATGTGACAATTGTAAACACAAGTAAAAGAATTTCTTGAAACCGGGGGACAGCTTCTCCGGTTTTTTCTCACTGAAATTGTCAAAAAAGCATCCATATCATATGTGCTCTCCGATACAGTAGGCAGCATTTTTTACAGATTGGCAGTATCTCCAATTAGTAGGAAATTGCTTTCGTGTCACAAAATCTTCTGATTGCATAAAAACGAAAATCGTTTCAAATACACGATTTTTGTTTACATAAAAACTGATAAATGTTATACTCGAAAATAGAGAATTATAATTTGGAACAGAATATTTTTAAGCAGGAGGCAGAGGCGATGGCAGTATCATATAACAAGTTATTTAAACTGCTGATAGACAAGAAAATGAAGAAGAAAGAGCTGTGTGAGCTTGCCGGAGTCAGCGCAAGTACCGTTGGCAAAATGGGACGTGGGGAACCTGTTTCCGTTGAGATGGTAGAAAAAGTATGTCTTGCATTGGAATGTACTCCAAATGATGTTTTGGAATTTTACCGAAATGATAAAAGGCAGTAAATCAAAGGAGAAAAAGTGATGATTGATTTTGCCCCTGGCATGAGAACCATCATTCGAAACGAGGAATGGATGGTCAAGAAAATTGAAACGAATAGTCTTGGCAATAAGACTTTATACTGTGTTGGTATTTCTCCTTTGGTTAAGGATAGAGAGGCGATTTTCCTTACGGATTTAGAACAGATCCAAATTGTTGATCCTACAGAAATAAAATTGATTGCGGATGTTTCCCCGTTCTACAAACGAGCACTATTATATATAGAGAGCCAATGGCGCCAGCAAATCCCTACTGATTCAAATTTACATATTGGTTACCAAGCAGCGATGGACTTGATGCCCTATCAGCTTGATCCTGCAAAGCTTGCCCTGCAACGTCCGCGACAGAGAATTCTTATTGCGGACACCGTAGGCCTCGGTAAAACTCTGGAAGCTGGTATTTTGATGTCCGAGCTGATTGCTCGTGGCAAAGGTAAAAGAATACTGGTTGTTACCGTTAAGAGTATGATGACGCAGTTCCAGAAAGAAATGTGGAACCGTTTCACCATTCCTTTGGTGCGCCTTGATTCCAAACGAATTCAAAAGATTCGTGCCAGCCTGCCGTCGAATTATAATCCCTTTTTTTATTATGACAAGACAATTGTATCCATCGACACCTTAAAGCGAGATGTTGAGTATCGCACTCATCTGGAAAATGCATATTGGGATATTATCGTAATCGACGAAGCACAGAATGTTGCAGAACGTGGAGACCATCAAGCGCAGCGTTCTCGTCTTGCAAAACTGCTTGCAGATCGAAGCGATACCATGATAATGCTGTCAGCAACTCCTCACGATGGTAGAGCAAAGAGTTTCGCCTCTTTGATGAATATGCTTGACCCAACTGCGATTGCAGACCCGCAAAATTATACCCCAGAAGATATTAAAGGCCTTTGTATTCGTCGTTTTAAGAAAGATGTCAAAGATCAAGTTAGTGGTTCCTTCTTAGAAAGGAAAATCACGCTTGAGCGTTGCCGTGCATCGGAAAAAGAAGAATATGCTTTTGATATCTTTGCTGGAATGCAGCTAGAGATGGATTTGGGTAAGACCAAGGGAACCGGTCAGTTGTTTAAGACAAGTTTGGAGAAAGCCTTGTTCTCCAGTCCGGCGGCTTGTATTAAGAGTATCGAAGCCCGCTTGAAAAAACTCTATAAAAAATATTCAGCAGATGACATCAAAGATATTCGTCTACTTGAAAACTTAAAAACTGCACTGGAGGCAATTAACCCCGCAGATTTTACACGCTATCAGAAACTCCTTGATCTTCTCAAGAGTACGGAATATGCTTGGAATCCAGCTGATAGCGGTGACCGTGTTGTTATCTTTACTGAGCGTATTGAAACTATGAAGTACCTTGCTGAAAGACTTCGCCAAGATCTGGGGTTGAAAGCAAACGCTATTCAGGAGATTTCTGGTGGGATGAACGATGCTGAACAGCAGCAAATCGTTGAAGATTTTGGCCGCACTGATTCTCCGGTCCGTATTCTGGTAGCATCTGATGTGGCATCTGAAGGTTTGAACCTGCATTATTTGTGCCACCGACTGATTCACTTTGACATTCCTTGGTCTTTGATGGTATTCCAACAGAGAAACGGTAGGATCGACAGATATGGTCAGCAGAAGCGTCCGGATATTCGTTATATGCTCATAGAGAGTAATAACAAACGAATTAGGGGTGATATGCGTATCATCGAAATCTTGATTACAAAAGAGGAGCAGGCTCTGAAAAATATTGGAGATACTTCTCTGTTACTTGGTAAGTTTACCATCGAAGATGAAGAGCTCGTTGTGGCTGAAACTATTGAGACCGGTTCAAATTCAGATGCTTTTGAAAAAACTTTGGATGCTGGCGAGGATGACTTTGATCCATTTGAAGCATTGATGACAGCAGCCAGTGAAGTGGAAAATGAGGACGAGAAAAAATCAGAGCTTGTTTCGGATGAAACCTTATTTTCAGATATAGATTATTTGTATCAGGCACTCACATATCTGAATCAGACAGAGAGTCATCCTGTTGAGAGACTGAAAACGGTTTCAGGTTTAGACATTCGGTTGACTCCTGATATGAAGAGACGCTTAAAAGCACTCATTCCGGAAGAAGCTCTTCCGAAGGGAGAGACTCTTCGCGTCTCTGATGATAAAGCTTTCTGTATGGAACAGATGCGAAGCAGCATGCAGAAAAACTTGGATGAATCTGCCTGGCCGACTACTCAGTATTTATGGAAACTCCACCCCATTTTGAGCTAGGTAAATGACAAAGCAAGCCTGCTATTTAAGAGGGATGAAGCTCCTGTTCTTGGGCTTCCAGGAACTTTAAAAGCTGGCGAAAGCATTTATGTTATAACCGGCAGTATGCCTAATCTGAAATCCACGCCGTTAGTCGATGAATGGTTTGGGTTACTGTATCAGGATGGCAAGTTTATTAAGGTGCTATCCATGAATGAAGTGATACAGAGAACAGGATTGAGCCATCCCAAGATTCCGAATACAAATTGTATCGGTGAAGATGAAATCTCCGCCGCAAGTTCCTTGCTAAGTGACGTTGTTTCCCATGCAAAAATGTATTTAGGTGAACATTTCAAGAGATACCAGACGGAAATAAGCCCGTTACTGGATGAAGAAATTGATAAACTGATTGAGTTACAAGAGAAGCATAAAGAATACTACCAACTGACCTTGTTTGAGCATGAACGAAAGCTGAAAGAGCAAGAGCGCCGCGTAGACGAACTCTTTGATCAGTTTGTGAATTGGGTAAAAGAAACTTTAACAATACAGAACAACCCGTACATCAGAGTTGCGTCTGTACTGATGGGAGTATCGCAATGAGTATAGATTTAACAGGTATCACCAATAAAAATGAATACTATACCAACCATTATTTTTCCACTATATTTGAGGAAAATACGAGTGCTACTATCAGTGGTTGGAATGCAGCTGCAAGAGAATCCGAAGAAATCAGAACTCCCTGGTCACTTCTGCGCCAGAATGCAAGACAGTATTATACGGCACATGATAAATTTGCCCGTTCTTCTGTAAACTTACAAGTTCTTGCCAATATCAAGATGCTAGCAGACAGTTACCTGAATTCTTTGGGCTATCCGGAAGCAAAACCTGAAGTCGTGACCGTAGATGATTCTCTGTCAGTTCCTGTTTATCTTGAAATGACAAAGGGCAATGGTGCACCGTTGCTGTGGGTATTATTGTCAGCGTCTAAAGAATCAGATGCAGGCATTATGGAGAGTTTTGTGTTTAATGCTGATGATATAGAGGACGATATTACCGGTACACTCTATAAGGGCGTCCTGGGCGAGATGGCAAATGAAGACTTAGTTACGAAAATTTTCTTTGGAGCTGCTGAATCGCCTCGCTTTATCGTGTTGATTGGCATGAATCAGATTGCTCTTATTGACCGCAATAAGTGGAATGAAAAACGCTATCTCCAGTTTGAGCTTGAGGAGATTTTCTCTCGTCTGGAAAACACTACTTTGCAGGCGATGTCCGTCCTACTTCATAAAGATTCTCTTTGCCCTGATAATGGAAAGGTTCTGTTGGATGAGTTGGATGAGCAAAGCCAGAAGAATGCTTCTGGTGTATCGCAAGATTTGAAGTATGCCCTTCGTGAGAGCATCGAATTGCTTGGCAATGAAGTTCTTTATGATATGAAGACACGCCTTGGGCGTGATCTTGATACAGCCCCTGTAGATGCCGGACAGTTGACTTTAGAATGTCTACGCTATATGTATCGTATGCTGTTTGTGCTCTTTATTGAGTCCAGACCAGAACTTGGTTATGCACCGATCAAAGTACAGAGTTATTACTCCGGATATTCTCTGGAAAGTTTGCGCGATATTGCGGATAACATTCGAGATGATGTAAACGAAGTTGGTAATGGCTATTATCTTCATGAAACTCTGGCAAAGCTCTATGAACTGGTTTATGACGGCTATCCGAAAACGGAAGATGAACTGAAAAAAGTGACAGGTTCCGATAGCCTGCATGATATGTTCCTGATTGCTCCGCTGAAAGCACATATCTTCGATCCGGAATATACCAAGATGATTACTGCGGCTAAGCTGAGAAACAGCTGTATGCTGCGTATCATTGACCTTATGAGTTTGACAAGGGCTACAGGCAGAAAAAACGGTCGCCGTGGTCGTATTTCCTATGCAAACCTGGGCATCAACCAGATGGGAGCAGTGTATGAGGCACTTCTTTCCTATCGTGGCTTTATTGCCGAACATGACCTTTATGAAGTTAAGAGAGCTGGTGACAGTTTCAACGAGCTGGATGTTGGCTACTTTGTATCTGAATCTGAGCTTGACCAATATACCGAAGATGAGCGTGTACGGTACGAACATGGTGAGAAATCAGGCAAGCTCCGTATGTATGAGAAGGGCACTTTCATTTATCGTCTGGCGGGTAGAGAGCGCGAGAAATCCGCATCCTACTATACACCAGAGGTTTTGACTAAGTGTTTGGTTAAGTATGCTTTGAAGGAGCTTCTTGAGGGAAAAACTGCGGATGAGATTCTTAAACTGACCATCTGCGAGCCAGCTATGGGTAGTGCAGCATTCTTAAACGAAGCAATCAATCAGCTAGCTGAAGCCTATATTTCCCGCAAAGAGAAAGAAACCGGCGAGATTATCAGCTATGAAAAAAGATTTAATGAGTTGCAGAAGGTCAAGATGTTCATTGCCGACCGTAATGTTTATGGCGTTGACCTGAATTCTGTAGCTGTTGAGCTGGCGGAGGTTTCCCTGTGGCTAAATACAATTTATGAGGGTGGCTTTGTACCTTGGTTCGGCACGCAGCTGGTGAACGGAAACTCCTTAATCGGTGCAAGACGGCAGGTATATCGTATTGAAAATGCACAAGCTACTTCTAAGGGCATGCGTTGGTATGAGATGGAGCCGGAGCGGGTTCCTTTGGGAACAAAACGCATGCCGAAAAAGCAGGTGTATCATTTTCTGCTTGGCGATCCGGGAATGTGCAGCTATTCCGATAAAGTTATCAAGCAGCTGGAGTCGGAAAACATCAAGGTGATGAAAGATTGGAACAAGAAATTTACCAGTCCTATCACGGATGATGAAATTATTACCTTGCTACGACTCTCCACGGTAATTGATGAGCTGTGGGAATCACAAATTCAGTTGCGCAAGGAAGTTAATGCTAAAACACAGGATTCCCTTTCTATCTTTGGCTATACTGATGATGCGGTGGATTCGCATACCACAATTCGACAGAAGGACAAAATCTTCAGCGAACTCTATAAGAGCGAGCATATGAAAAATGCTGGTCCGTATGCAAGACTGAAGTTTGCGATGGACTATTGGTGTGCGCTGTGGTTCTGGCCTATTGACAAGGCAGAATTGCTTCCTACAAGAAGTGAGTTCTTATTCGATATGTCTTTAATTCTTGAGGGAACTACAAAATCTGTTCTTGTGACTGATGTTACAACTGATAAGAAAAATATCCATGGACAGATATCTATGTTTCCAACAGAAATGCAAAAAATTGAATCTGAAATTCTTGATTTATATTCAGACATAGGTGAAGTTGATATTCCTGCATTGAGAACACAAAATCCGAGACTGGATCTGGCTGCAAAAATTTCGGAACAGAACAAGTTCATGCATTGGGAGCTTGAATTTGCAGACTTGTTTGCAGCGCATGGAGGTTTTGACCTGATTATTGGTAATCCACCATGGATTAAGATCGAATGGAATGAACAAGGTGTTTTGGCCGATAACAACCCAATGTTTGCAGTCAAAAAACTGACCGCAACTAAAACTGTACATGAACGTAAGCAGTCACTTGAAAATGCAATTAGCCGTAATATGTATTTTGCAGAATACGAATCGATATCTGGAGAACAGGCATTTCTAAATGCCGTACAAAATTATCCGGAATTAAAGGGGCAGCAGACGAATCTTTTCAAGTGTTTTCTCCCATTAGCATGGGCGAAAAATTGCGAAAGTGGCGTTAGCGCTTTTGTACACCCTGAGGGCGTTTACGATGACCCAAAGGGTGGTGCCCTCCGAGAAAAGCTGTATCCTCGTCTGCGATTTCATTTTCAATTTGCAAATGAGCGGAAAATGTTTCCAGAAGTGGATCACCATACACAGTTTAGTTTAAATGTGTATGGTAGTCCACAGATGGTGTCTTTCGATACAATCAGCAATCTTTATGATGCTAAGAGCATTGCAGCGTGCTATGAGGGCGATCCGGCTGCACCGATACCAGGTATTAAAGATGAAAACGGTACTTGGAATGTAAAGGGACACCCTTATCGAATCATTCATGTTACGAAAAAAGAACTTTCTGTATTTGCAAAACTGTTTGATGGTAATGATGAATGGAAACAACCAAAATTACCACAATTACATGCAAAACAGTTGCTTGATGCATTAAAGCTCTTCGCTGAACAACCTAGATATCTAGGAATGCTTGGGGATGACGTTTCTACAAGTGAATGCTGGCATGAGACGGGCGCACAGAAAGATGGAACGATTGAAGCCAAAGTTGATTTCCCGGAATCGCCTAAGACTGTTATTTATTCTGGGGCTCATGTTGGTATTCTTAATCCAATATTTCAAACAACGCGTAGTAATTATCGAGTAAATAGTGATTACGATCGAGTGGATTTAACTATAATACCAGACAATTATTTAATCCGAGTGAAATACGCGCCATCTTGTGCTGCTGACGATTACTTTCAAAGAATGCCCAAAACATCTTGGGGAACAAATCTTACTGAAGAATATCGAATTATAAATAGGGAAATGGTCGGGTGCGCTTCTGAGCGCACGTTGACATGTGCAATAGCCTGTAAGGGTATTGCACATGTCAACACGGTTTTCTCGGTTGCCATCAAAAACCGTGTGGACATGGTTTGTCTCGCAGGTTGCGAAGCAAGCCTACCCTATGACTTTTTTGTAAAAGTCATAGGAAAGAGTCATGTGAATTACAGTACCAATATGCTGTTCCCTCTTTTAGATAGTTCCAAACATAGCAAAATCGTCCTTCGCGCCCTTATGCTAAACTCTTTGACCTGTTATTATGCTGATCTGTGGTGTAAGTGCTTTAATGGGAGTTTTACCACCGATAGTTGGTCTAAATCTGACCTGCGTTTGCCTAATACTCGTTTTAGCACTTTAACTCAGAAATGGACTTGGGATACTCCATTACGTACTGATTACGAGCGCCGACAAGCTCTAGTAGAAATTGATGTGCTAACAGCAATGGCACTTGGAATGACGCTTGAGCAACTTAAAACTATCTACCGCATCCAGTTTCCAGTACTGCAAAGCTACGAAGCCGATACCTGGTACGATGCCAACGGTCGAATCACATTTACCAACAATCGCAGCCTTGTGGGGGGTGGTTTCGACCGGCAGGAGTTTGAGCTGAACATGAAGGGCGCTCCTGCGGGGAAGAAGTTCTATCGCACGATCACGGATGACACGATGCCTGGTGGTCCTGTGGAGCGCACCATTGAGTATGTCGCTCCGTTTGACCGTTGCGACCGTGAGCAGGACTATGAAACGGCATGGAAGTTCTTTGAAGAAAAGTACAGAAAATAAACCACATATTATGGGAGGTAAGTTAATTGAACCATATAAAATCATTGCATATAGAGGGATTTAAAAAATTTATCTCCCTGAATGTGCAATTCAATGAACATATGAACATTCTCGTTGGAGAGAATGAAGCTGGTAAAAGTACTATTTTAGATGCAATCAAAACAGTCTTAAATCAGCAGTATCGTAATGCCGACAAATCTGTACTGCGTGACCTGTTCAATACGCAGATGGTAGCCGCGTTTGAAGCGAATCCAAGTATCAAAACGTTACCTCGAATTTTAATGAAAAGTCTAATCCCCCAGCTATGCTGGGGAGAATGGAATAAGTGGAGACGGTGAGGATAACAAAATAAAGCCTCCTGTGATATGATGAGAATGGTGTCGCAAGCCAAACTCAAAATC